>Ga0209780_1002495_pt1 | contig 13118 bp, 12 predicted proteins | sample WorMetexBAHAMAS2_FD_187384 | JGI IMG/M metagenome (GOLD analysis project Ga0209780, IMG submission 187384) | Marine gutless worms symbiont microbial communities from Max Planck institute for Marine Microbiology, Germany - Inanidrilus exumae... | ecosystem: Host-associated > Annelida > Digestive... | reverse complement strand
AATATTAAAACTTGCATATTATCGAAACTACTACTCAAACCAAATTTTGCACAGTGACAGAGACCACCAAAATGCACTTCGTGGATGGTCCAAACAGGCGTATAACAAATCCAAGATGGCGGACGGTCCGCCATCTTGAAAAATCAAAACGGCCATATCTTCGCAACGAAATGGCATAAATGCCACTAAACTGCGTTATTTCACTGAACTCAGCCGCTAATAACTGGATTAATCGTTGGCACTGAAACACCTTCAGCACAAAGCACATAAAATTTCTAAGACCAGGGACAAAAAATAGGATCGGTCGGGTTACCGGAAACGTCAATAATTTTTACACCAAACCAACAGTGGAGTTGCACTGTTAACTTGTGGGACAAAAACAGCAAAAATTAATAACAAAAACTGATCATCAGTTTAACACTTAAGTGTAAGTTATTTATCACACATAATAAACAGCAAAAATCATTTTGTTATGACCATTGTGCTGTGAATCTGTGTACACCCTTACAAGGCAACTCACTTTAATGTCATATCAATTTTCAAGCATTAGGTACAGCTCATATTATCTATATCACGACGTAATTTACTTAGACTATCCAGCTGATGAACCTGTTGTTTCCACTTTGATTTCTCTGTCTTCTTTGTATTAGCGTAAAGACAATTTTTTTGCGTGATCTGTAGGCTAACATTCAAACAAGAAACCATGCAATACTGATGCGATGATTGATGTGATCATTGTGACAGTAATCCGTATGCAAAACCATAAACGCAATGAAGTAGAGAATGCTTTTCAGAATTTTAAAGTGAGTTGCCTTGTAAGGGTGTACACAGATTCACATCACAATGGTCATAACAAAATGATTTTTGCTGTTTATTACGTGTGATAAATAACTAGACCCTTACACTTAAGTGTTAAACTGATTATCAGTCTTTGTTATTAATCCCATATATCTTCAATGCGAACGCAATGTGCCCAAAATGAAATGAAATATGAAAAACCAAAACTCTTTTTATTAAATCATAAAACACTTACGCATCTATCTGACGATACAGACATTCAGAACTAAGAAACAACTAATATAAATCAATATGAACGCCCAGTAATTCAAGTGGGACACAACAATGCTTAATGAACCTCCACTTTTTGCATATAATTTGCAATTAATACGCAAGTAACTAAAAACACAACAGTGAGTAACAAGCTGCTGCAATCTAAAATAAGGCCCCGAAACTAAGTCCACAATATGATCAAATCAATGTTACAGCAGCTAGTGATTACATGGAACAGTTTTAGACCAATATCACGGTACAGTTTGTGTCAAACACACTGCAATATAAGCATCTTGACCACATACTGCTTCGAAAGGACGCACGAATGAGAAAAGTAGCGGGAGAAATTTCGATCAGCAGACCAGGAGTTGGCAAAACGCCAAATACAGCATACCAGCAAATTTGTGAAAAATGCACAAGAAGCAGTCCATACATTCATTAAGAAATGCAACTTATGCTCTAATTAAGTAATATCTGACAATGTAAAATTCTGTTAGAATTTAATTAGAACAAGTAAGAGATATGTAACTTTTCTATAGCGTTGTATCAGCCTGCTGAGTATGAAGCTAACGCTCACGGAGCCCCTTTAAGAACAGTTTGCTACACCTGCAGTAGATTAATATTGCTGACGAAAAAGTAGTGTCCATAAAACCAACAGACAGAATCCAACAACAAATACAATTTTCAATCTTGACACAGAACTGATTCTCAACTTGTAGGCAGCCTAAAAACTTAAATCTGCAACTAATCCAAATCATCAGACTTAGTGACTGTGTAATAAAGTATGTTATGTGAAAGCGAACCGGCCGGAAATTCAACCCGTGACCTATAAATTGAAAGTCCAACGCCCTACCACCGAGCCACCACGCACATGAACAGGAACGATACATAACGGCTGCTAAAACACGTAACTATGCAACCACTATTAATAAACTACTCCATACAGTGCATAATTCAACATGTCAACTGATAAGCAAAACGGAAACCTCCGTACAAAAGCAAAACTAACACCAGTAACACAAAGTCTCGACCTGCCCATGTGGCCCAGTGGTCAAAGCAGTCGGGCGCCATGTGCAGTAGAGCGTGACGCACTCAGTGGCCACAGTTCAAACCTCAGCCCAGGCGCATCTGCCTACCACAGAATTATTTCAAATAATTCCTACGCACCAGACGAACAGGGAGATAATCCTGGGTAGGAAAAACAGGGTTCAACGGTGTCCTCTATAAACTGACCGTTGCAGGCACCTTCATCTAGCATCTCATCTTGACATCGTATGGACACCTTTCTTAATAGCCGGCAGTGACTTTAAAAAAACATGATCTCGGCTCATGCTATTCCAAGGATGGTTGCAAGCACCTTCATCTAGCAGCGTCAAGACTGCCTGCCGCGCCGGCGTCAGTCGAAGTAAACAGACTTGGCTGGCTATTGGGTGGCACAATACAGTGCCAGTCAGGGCTAAGCCGGACTCTAGACCATGCCTAGAAGAGGGACGCTATAGAAATACCCGACAAGCTGCTCACTCCTACCTAACCTACTTCCCTGGCTTCCTTCCAAAAGACAATTAAAACATCTCGTTCCCGAAATTTTAGTTTGTGTACCTTGTCCTAGAAGCTCTTTTGCTCATGCCACGTTAATCTGTACGATTCTAACTAACTAATCCGTCTTCCCCACACGTCGCTAACACACATCGCACACACCTACCAATTCCCCTCCTCTCCCTGGGCAAGTGTATTGGACTGTTATATGGTCTCAGCGCTGATGTCCAGAGTAGGCTGGACCTCTGACCACAATAACGAACAAATGAACGAACGAACACAAAGTCTCAAGATGTAACACAGTCACACACGTAAAGTCCAAACAGTTGAACGTATGAGAGCATTGTATGAGAGCATTTGTAACACAACCTAAGCAGTCACGAGTGAAATATTGAAATACACAGCTGCTACAAACTAAACACATTGTCTATTTTACGCTATCACATTACCTACTAACACTTTACGCTTCAACTACACTCTGCTCAGATAAAAAGATGTCGTTTTCTTGCACATCTCCTTGGAAACTAACCACAATGCGTGAAAAATTCATATATTTGACTAGAACAGCCTCGTTTGAGGCCATATCGACTACTTTAGAACTCAGAATGTGACAAACAAGCAAAATTGTCACATCATAATGTGCATCAGTATAAAATTTGTCACCTCCTAACCTGTGCTGTAGCCAAAAACGAACATTTTTCATCCGTCAGCAAGAACTCTGACCTTTGACAGTGAACTCAAATATGACCTAGAAAGTTCAAGATTAATATCTAGGTCAACCGTTATTTAGTTCAAAACTTACTGTCCAGACACACACACACACACACACACACACTGCTCTATCCGGACCATTAAAACCACTTTACCTGGATCAGTAATGTGGTCAGTAACAATAGATATCTAATGTGAATATTTCTTTGCTAATAAGTACGTCGATAAAAGTCCAATGTCATTTACTTTACGTGTGTAGAATCAGCTATATTTTAAAAATTACAAATCACAGTTGTTAATTTTCCTAGGAGCTAGTCCATTAGACAACGGGTATACTGTATTTTCCACACAGTCTTTGTACATACAAACCTCTAAACTTCAATGGATATCTAGTGTAAAAAATTAGCAACATTATGCAGAAGTCAGTTGACTAATTAAGGTTTTACGTCCCATAGTCACAACAGGTCATTTTGGAGACGTTCTTCCCAGCCAATTTCTTGGCTTCGTACTGAAGAACTAAATCTAACACAACAATAGCAAACATTTATCCGTAACAAAATATACTACAGTACAAAATAAACACAAAAAAATAAAGCCAGGTTTGGTCGCCTCTTACGACCTCTGGCCTGGAGACCAAAACGGGCCTATTCTTAAGAAAGTAAATAAGTAAAGAAGAAAGTAAGTAAAAAGTTAAGCTTAAGCAAGCAAATGATTTATATAACGCTGGAAAAGGCAAAATGAATCTGGGCACATTACAGCACCGGAGCCCATAAGGGTTTATGCAGCAGTGGAGTTAAGTTGGAGTTTAACGGCCCTTCTCAGCACAAAATATGGCTACATCAGAGACGAAAATATGCAGCAGCGGAACATTTAACACCACATAATGATGAATCTCTTAACAGCTCAATCAAAACCTAACTCATTCTAAAAATTTTTTAACAAACAAAACCTACAAATGATGCGAATTTTGGTAATCGTCACTTACGTACATTTTCAACTATTACAAAGTAAGGACATCGGCAACAGAAAAATCAACTTCAGTCATCTAATGTCAGCCTTAGCACCAGAACTCCACTTTGATACTACCCACACAACTGTGGACAGAAATGTATGCGCGTTCGGCTAAAATCACACTCTCGCGTCCTTCTTAATAAGATTAATGCCAACGTCAGTGAGTCACGTTAAGCGGCGATCGCCGTTTCACCGTAGAATATGGACTACGGTCGACACTCCACAGCATGTTGTTCTGCGGACTGCCGTTGGCATACACTGGTGTTGACGACCACGGCTGACTCTGAACAAACTGCTGCGGTCCCTGCTGAGCCGGACTCATGACGAAACTCGACGGAGCATATCGCGGTGTTCGCAGCATGCTGTATGCTGCACAAAAACATTGGTCATTACCAGACATGACACAGCAGCATATAGCAGCTCAAAGGTAACACAAACCTAAACTTTAAACTAGATAGTGCCTTCAACAATAATCAACAATAGGCTTAATGCCAAGTCAAGCCAAGTCTTGACGCACACCATAATTTACTTCATGAGCGTTTCTGCTGTCACGGACAGACCCGCGCGATGCAGTGACTCAACCCGTGCTAAATATTCCATATCGCATCATATGGTAATCAAATCATTTATTCTACTCGGCCTAGCTGCTGAATACAGATCTCGATGGTGGGTGTGATCAACAGTTGTCCGACGACTGTCAAAAGTTTATGACACTAACAAGCAAACTAAGCTGACAGCGCCTGAGACGATCAGCTGTTCCAGAGATATGGCTGGTGCCCACCCCGATCAACAAAGTTAACCTACGCTGAGCCCGGTTAGTACTGGGATGGGTGACCGTGTCCGGGTTTGACTCCCAGAGGCGGCACTTTATTTCGGTAATGGTTAACTAATTGATCGAGACCAACGACGTTACCACTACATCACCCGCCACCCAACTTGAAACCTTATTAAACACCTTTCCGCGTCCACAAATCCAAAGTAAGTTTTGTGCCTTTCATTTTAAATTTCTACTGCAAGCTGCATGTCGTCTATCTCTGTCTACTGTGTAATTCTAATTCTATGTTGAAAGATCCTTTCTACTATTTTCATAGCAAGCTCCAGCAACTTTATCCCTCTTTATAAACTGAACTCCATGGGGTCACCACTACCTTTGTGTATTGACAATGATTTCAAGTCCTCTGAAACATATCTCTCCTCTACAGTACCAATACTCCTGTGGCTTGAGTCATTTCTGCTACTAGCCCTGATAAGCCTGAACCTTAATGTTTCTTGTTTTACTTTTGCCAGGTTTACCTGGTCAATGGCTGTTAAAACGGCAGCAGGCATTACAAAGTAACAGAAATTGCAAAAACTCACCGACAAGACAGCAGCATACCGCTGCAAAGATACTCAGCAGCAGAAAGAAGAAGCTGTAATAGTTGGACAGCAGGAAGCCAACTAACTGAATCCACGTTAGCTCTACAACAGCATAATGCCATCGCATCATCTCACAACCAGTTAATAAATTAGCCACGTATGGGACTGGTGGTCGACTCCTACTTGCTGCCAGCTTTAAAGTCCCGTGACATAAAAAACAGGACAAAAATCAAAAGTCCGGCCCGCCCCGAAAAGCTGTAGGTATTGTGCCGTAATTTAAGAATCCGTGGTCATTTGCCAGCCCCCATTGTAAATGGGGGAGGAGATAGCCTTTGAAAATGGCCGAATTTCCGACTTTCAAGGGCTTGTGACCTTGACCTTGGATCGGGTCATACTGCATACCATCATGCATGACTCATCGACCTCTTCCTACATACCAAATTTCACTGAAATCGAAGAAACGTTTTGTGGATGGACGGACGTACGAACGGACGGACATTTGCGACCCACTTTATTAGGTCGACTTGGAGAAGTCGACCTAAAAATGCAGATTTGTATTAATATCATGATGGAAACGTTACCAAATTCCACAACGATACATACGTTTTCTTGACATCGTACAAAACGACCCCTACTGTCATCAAATGCCCATGCGAGGGCTCAGACGTGTCTCTGGCAACAGCTTTTCTAACAGTGAAACTACTTCCTCGACTGCACAAATTCCATAACTTTTGCCCGACTTTGTCGGTCACCTGTAAGGCTGACATGTAAGATATTCACTATCACTGGTCTTAATTCAATTCATACAGGTTGCTGACTGACAGATTTAATCAAGGTTTAACATTCTACTCAGAACAGAAAATGATATTTTGCAGATCTTCTTCTCAGCCAATTACTTAATTTAGTATTGAAAAACCTAAATAAACAAAACTAGATATGTATCAGTAACCTAAACGTATAACAGAAAATAAACACAAAAATAAAAGAAAGGTTCAGTCGTCTTGTGTGACGTCAAGCCTGGAAATGGAATAGGCTATTCTTAAAATGGAATGGCCTATTCTTACAAGTCCAGGGACTGCATGGAACACATACAGGTCCTCAGCAGAAACCAAAATCCAGGTGATTAAAGTCATAGACTGGTGGGCTATGACTCATAGCCCACCAGTCTGACCATGGATGTGTCTTGTTTGGAAGTTCCTACTTACAACCACCGATCACTGTGGTCTCTCTCTTCCTGGCTTACTCTTCTTCAATGTCGCTGTGTCCACAAATAAACACCAGATTTCTCACAAAGGTGCCTTCTTCCATGACAGATTGATATTCAACAGTCATAGATGAGGCTCAACAGCCCTCAGCCACATACGGTACGGTCGTCCTGGAGGTCATTTCCAGTCCGATGGGACTTCCGAATTGTAGCAGCAAATGCATGGTGACGGTCGACACTACAAAAATCGCAAGTGATGTGACCAAAAAATCTCAAGTGTCGATCAACTATCATTTTGCAGAGAAAGAGACACAGCAGGTATGAGAACAAACAACTGCAGGTAAGATACCCGAATGATCTCCTCTCTGGATGCGAACTGGAACCATCTGGACTTGACCAGTTGTAGGGCACTTCACTTCGACGTTAATAAACGGAGGTGCTCCTTTCCACACTGATGCGGCAACTTGCAACTCAACCGGATAGTGTACAATGTGCTGTTCGGACATACTCTTTCTCCGCGGTTCTCGGACAGCAAGGAGCGACGGGTCATCGGAGATCACCTGCAACCAGTAACAGATGCAAGGTTTTCTATATCCGACTGCGACGGTTCGGCTTATCCTATGGGTTGTGCCCCGATTCTTCTAAAGACCTTGGCGCTATATAAGCCATTTACTTACTTACTTATGTGCATGTGACAGTGTACTGTGGCTAAATATCTAAACGATCAAGTTGGTTTCTTGTAGGAGATCACTTGTAGGAGATTAGGAGATCAGAGATCACTACTTTCTATTAGTTAGGATCTGGATATGTCTTTTGAAAGAGGGGACCTCCCCGAGGGACACCTTTCTTAATAGCCGGCAGTGACTTTAAAAAAACATGATCTCGGCTCATGCTATTCCAAGGATGGTCATCTCAGCTCTTGTCAACATTAGACTGCAGTAATCTACTTGTCAGAAACGCACCAAGCAACGAGTATATTGGTGTTTCATGATGAATTAGACCAACACAGAAGCACATCAATTTATTCATGAACCGATACAGCAACATATCGTTACAAATTGATTCAATGCTGGACACAATTCTACCATTATCATTTGGAGGAAGTTGATCACTCTCCAACACTGTTAGACCCTGTTCGCTCGGTGACAGTAACAGCAAATGGCGTGCAAAAAGTTGCCCTGAATATATACAAAGGTTCGCTTTACTTTCCGGGACACGTCCCGACCTGAAATAACTCCGGTACAAAGAAAAGACTACAAAAAACTAGAAGATGGACGCACCATCACCACCTCAACAACGTGCTGTGACTTTGACCTTTGACCTCCCACACGCCCAGCCCAGCTGCAGCCGACCGCCCATGTGCCTAGCCCGCCGGCAGCGTTACAGACGACCACGACAGATGACAACAGACGCCAGCGAGCAAAACAATACTGGCTCAATAGGCTGGCCAGTAATAAGTGAAGGAAGAAAAATAGGGAAACTGGCTAATCAGGATCAAGTGCAAAGTAACTGTTAAAACAAAGGCAGGAAAAAGTTAATTATATCAACTGACATCAGAGCTTTTGTTGGTTATATACTATACTGACGAAGCACTTCAGTACCTGCAACTCCTGTATGACCCGGTCATTTGCCGACACTTTCAGCATGGTCTGTGGATGCATCCCACTCACGTGGAGCTCAGGCGTCATTACATGGAACGCTGGAAGGAATGGAATGTTGACGGGTGTGGAACTGATCTCATACTGGCCGAGGGCCTCCAGCACCGTCGCTCGGACCTGGACCGAGCCAGTTACTGACGAAATGGTCAAAGTGCTATCGCTCGATGCAACGGACTCGATAATACACTGGTATTCACCTTACAGCAACAACACAATCATTGGTTATGCCCCATCTCGCCAAATCCCAATTTGCCGAATCCCAATTCCCGAAAACCCGTGTCATTTACTTATTTTCCTACAGAGGAAATGCTGATGACGTCAAACTAAACTGACCCTAACCGTAACACTAACCCTAACCGTCACAGTAACGGTAATATTTTTTACGCGTATTTCGTTGACACTCATAAAAAAGTTGTACTGTATTAATGAAAGGAATTAAAAATGAAAATGATGGAAATAAAAGCTTACACGGCAATCACAAACCGGGATTCGGCGAAATGGGAAGACACCAAATCATTAGTTGCTGACCATTGTATGGCAGATAGGACGGAATATTCATACAACAAATTTCGTTTGCTCTTGAAATCTGTAACTGTATCCTTTGCACGTGTACACTTCTGTCCAGAGATCAACCAATCAATGACAACGACAGCCTGCAGAATGGAGGAGCTGTGAATTTTAGAACACAAACGAAATGAGCAAGAAAATGCCTGTTTTTTTGTATAAAAACTAAACGTGTATTACCTGACAGTGGATCAAATGCGGACTTTATGTGAAAAAGATCTCGAACCGTCAGCTCCTGCGACAGCGGCAGTAAATCAATGTCACATCGGAACGGAACACGATCAACTTTGTACATTTCAGCCCGGACCAGCTCACTGCAGTTGGAACCTGAAATACACGAATATGTATACAATACCCATCTCTAATATTACCCATCTCTAATATTACAATTTTAGTCAGTCATTACCAGCTGGCACCCTCAGTTAAGAATTGTAAGATTTTGTTGTAGCAAAGTTTTACTGCTTGCGTGCCCTTGCTTACGACATTCGGATTAGAGAGAAGATGCTAGACTAGAGTTCTCGTCAATGGTGAATTAACTGCACCGTGTCCGTACCACTAATCAACAAAACACATGCACAATGAGCAGAACACTGCAGTGACGTGGGTTTGTATCAGTGACACAAGGAAATCTGGAAGAATGACACTCTGTATAAATCGCAAAAAATTACATTTTCCATACAGTCCAGAGGTTGAACAACATCAGTCCAACGCACATGATAAAACTCATAAAATGCAGCATAAATGACAAGAAATATACCAAAAACAGGACACTTATGCATACCATGCAGTCCAGCTATTCGTGGTCCATTCGACATCAACACACGTATAACTGGCTGACTGCGAGTCTTTAAGGCCGGAACGTTGGTAACAAACTCCACCTTTCCAGCATCAAGCTGTACTCCAGTTATGGTGACAACTTTCACCTGCATATCAGACAAATACTGACACCATAACAAAGAATCCGAAGTCAACATTACTGCATCCACGTCTCTCACATTACAATTACATAGCTGATTTTGGTTCATTTCCAGCTTTTAAGCGTACGATAAAGCTTGCAGATTTTTCCGAGTTCTTGTCTTTCACTCTTAAGTAGATTTCATGTATTTTATGTTATGTATTCCTCATTTTTGTGTTTATATTTGTATCGCTCCTATTATCATTATGTGTAATGTTAGGCTTAGAAGTTTGCGTGAATTGAACTATGTTCTTTTATAAGGACACCTGTAAGTGCATATTTTGCCTTGGTGCTCCTGCTTGTTTGAATGTGTTATTGTTCTTTCAAGCAAATAAATGATTGATTAATTGATTGTTTGAACTCACCATCTCTAGCTTATTGCTGGAGTTGTCACAGATACAGCTAGCCCCCAAAATATCAACCACAGGAAAACATTCAGGATTGCTACAGTCGTATTTTTACCACCTGATGCTCTCCACATTACCCAACCAATCCATATTACTAACTTGCAAACACTGTAACTGTGGGCGGAGCTTACAACAGAAGTGATGGTGCATTACCACAGACAATTTTTCCACACTGCTTAAGGACCTGTGTAGAATGCCAGACCCCACTGGACGTTAGACAGCAGCTGAAAATGCACTTTTTATGTTAGCATTCTCTATGTTAACTCTTATCTCGCTACTTCTGACTTCTGATTTTGTGTTTTCCACTGACTATTGTAATGCACTTATGTCCTTTTTGTGACGGGTGCACTATAAATATGCAAATGACGACGGTATGAGTTAGTTAGTTGGAGTTTAACATTCCTTTTCTGCACAAATATGGCTATATCAGAGATGAAAGGTCAGGGGTGGAAAGGTGGAGAGCTATCCCTACCCAGTGAAGGAAGGTCAGCGATACATTAACCTCAACCCTGGCCGCCTTTTTGTTTAGCAGACACCCAAAAAGGAAAAGGGATCAAAAGGCTCATTGAAATTATTATGCTAGTGCCTACAACAGGGGGAGACCAGACTAAATCAAATACGACAAAACTAAGCACACACCCTCAACTAAAAAATACATATAACACAAAATCAACACACACAAAAAACTAAAGCCAGGTTTAGTCACCTCCTATGACATCTTGCTTGGAAACTGAGTGTGACTATTCTGGTAGCAATGGGAAGGAATAAAAAAGCAAGAAAATAGATAAAACAAGTAAGAAAGGGAAAAGTAAAAAATACTAAAAGATAGAGTAGAAGGTGGGGAAGTGAAGGGATTAGGGGGGAATCGGCCCGGGCCCACACGGGGCATGACGATATTATGGTGATGAAGTGGAGCTTCTACAGTCAGTGGTTGCACGATTTCTTGCAGTGGTCTGTTAATTTGCAACAGCAGCAGCATAGGCTATGCCTGGTGAAGGCAGAGTTTGCAGCACGATGTGACTAGTTGGCTAGCATCAGTTCAGAGTATGCACGTGTCAAACAGGTGGCAGAAGGGAAGGAAAGTGTGTTAGCATGACAACTTGCCTTGGTCAGTTTAACACTGTGAACACATTGAAGGAATCTGAACCTAAAGAGCTGCATACAGCATGCAGTGGCATCCTAGTGGCACATCTGGTAACAAAAAAGTAAATAGTGTGCACAATAGCATTTACAAAATGACAAATATGTGAGGACTACGTTTCAAGATCTCAAACTACCATTTCATCAGTTCGCCAAAACAACAGTAGTTTGCATCAACCAAAGTACGATCCATCACACTGCCCAGTGACAGACAACAGATCTACATTACAGTGATCCCAGCAGAGATAAAAAAACACAGGACATTTTGCAGGACATCTTGAAAAGAAATACAGGACTTCGGAAGCTGATTTCAGTACATTTGTTAAGCATTATGGTATCTCAGCGGTATTCTATAAGTAGCGAAGTTGGCGGTCAGCTGGCCAGTATCCGTACCGTCATCACACCACCAGCTTATTTTTGAATAAATGCAGAAACACAACTAAGCACAGTACAAAATACAGGAAAATACGGGACACAATAAAAGTACAGGAAAAATACACGACAGCTGCAAAAATATAGGAATTTATAGGATTTACAGGAGTGGTGGGATCACCGAAGTTATCAACAATACTAATAGTACAGTTACATGAGGACTAACATCAGTCTGGGCTGATGTTATCAACAATACTAAAAGTACAGTTACATGAGGACTTACATCAGTCTGGGTAACGGTGTCCATTGAGACGTTGTACTTGAGCACGGAAGTGCCAGTATGGACAGCAACGGCAACTCCTGACCGACGATTTATACTAACGGCAGAGCCCTGTGTGTGCCAATCACCACGGTGACCTACAAACAAGTTGTCCATTAAGCATAAATAATAACAATAATAATAATAATTAACGAGTGGCCTAAGTAATCTGACGTGAGGCCGCATCACCCAAGCGCACAAATCGTACAATGCCTTGCAGGTCGAAAGCATTATGTTTAAACAGTTTCAAAATTAAGCGATTTGTGACTGATCGCAATGGCCTAGGGCCTGTGCACATGCTAACAGCATGCACGTTGGCATCTGGCCACGCCTCCCGCCATGACATGAATATGAATGATGCAACATGCCAGCTATCAACCTGCTGTGACTTAAATGTAATGATGTCATATCATAGTTTGATGCGTGAACTGCAAATTAGACAGTTTTTACCTCCTAAAAAACTACACTGTCATATTGCCGAGGTCAAGAGCTTTCCATGGGTGTATTGTGCAAATGTATGCATTCAACCATGGTCTTGCAGCTGACTATTGCAATGTTTTCCTAACATAATAAACAATCCTCAAAAGTGCCTTTTCCGCGGGGGATCTCGACCAATTTCTACTACAAGGTTCCTTGGGCCCACCCGAGTCTTCATCCCAAGCGGCATCTCAAGCAGTTCAGACAGCAACAGACAGACAGACATGTAGACAGACCAACCACGCTACTAAGAGTGTAGCAATAGGCTTCTATCGCTAGATGTAATGTAGTCTAATAATAATAATAATAATAATGACGATGATAATAATAATTAAAAGTATGTCGGTCCTCCTTACTG
>Ga0209780_1002494_pt1 | contig 13118 bp, 7 predicted proteins | sample WorMetexBAHAMAS2_FD_187384 | JGI IMG/M metagenome (GOLD analysis project Ga0209780, IMG submission 187384) | Marine gutless worms symbiont microbial communities from Max Planck institute for Marine Microbiology, Germany - Inanidrilus exumae... | ecosystem: Host-associated > Annelida > Digestive... | reverse complement strand
CATAAGAACTATACACTGTACTATATACATGGCAAAGCCCAGCGTGAGCCCGCCCGGCGCGCAGCCTCACCGGCGCTAACCAAGCTCTTGGCATCTGCGTCGACCATATGCGCCATCTGGCGAATATGATTAAACCGAAATGTCTCGCAAAATAATGTGGGCATGCAGCTTGTCTTTCGCGCAAACTTAATGGGGTGGCAAGAAACGCGCCCATCGTTCTTAATTAGCCGTTTTTGGACCAACGTTCACCAAGTTCGGAGGCGGGGAATCCTTGTAGATTGTTGATTCTTTCTGATTGTTGATATTATGTTCCTTTGCAGACATATTTTCGGTCATAGTTCGAAGTTGGTCCCAAAAAGCGGTTTTTGCCCCAAGCCCGTGGGTAGTAAACGCCCGGGGGACTTATAGTCACTTAGGACCACATTTTTAAAATAGCAGTCATAAGTGATTGTATGTCCAAGTTTGGTTGAGATCCGTTCAGTGACCTCAGAGATTAAGCGTCGAAAAAAAGAAGAAAAAAGACAGAAAAACAGCGGTACAATATAATCCACTCGGCATCGCGATGCAGGCGGGCTAATAAGCTTATAGTCATTGAAAACTGCCATGTATGAGTCATGAAAGTGATCTGAACAGAGTAGATCTAGTGTAAATACTGAACAGAGTAAAGTTCATTCATGATAAGTTGATAACTTTTCATCTGCATAATTTGCGAGAATTCGTGCAAATGACTAGTTATCATGAGTTCGATTATAAGCCGCTCGCCGTCCTCTGTTCCTGGTGAATTTATCTTCTCTATAACAGACGACAACGGTGTACCGGTAACAGCTGACAGTTTGACGCGTAAACTCTGACGCATATACGCATAGGCCTATGCGTGGGCGATGTAATTGCAGCTCTGTCACACAAGCCGCAGCAGGGTGCCTTGGCAGATGCGGGAATAGGCAGGCGGCGATAATTAGTCTGAGAAGTGGCACCGCCCTCCCAAGCAGAGCAACTGACCACGTGGACTCTGCACTGTCTGCAGGCCTGTTACGTACGACATCGACACAGCATGCACTCATGAAACTATGTCCATAGCTCGAATTATGGGTCTTACAACCATCGGCTAGAAAAGTTAATACGGCTAGCCGACATTTTACCCGGCGGCGGCGGCTGGAGAAAAAATCGGCTTAGCCGGCTAAGCCGATTTTTTATCGGCGGCGGTGGCTAGCCGGTCAAAAACGTCGGCTGGCGGCTTAGGGGTCAATGCGGTAGCGCAGCTTCTTGTTCTCCCCGCGAAAGCCAGGGAGTACGTTTTTACCGGTGTTGGTTTGTCTGTCTGTCTGTGACCACGATAACTACAAAGATTGTGGACGGATTTGTACCAAACATTATGGGAAGGTTACTAGAGGCAAACGGAAGACCAAGTTCGTCTTTCGTTGCGATCGGTAGAGGGATGTGGGAGTAGCGGTCAAATTCTACAGATGGCTCACTAAATATCACAGTACAAAACGCCTAGAAATAGCAACGATTTCGAGCAGCGGCACTAGCATAGTTGGTAAGACGACGGCACGAGAATGCTGGCATGAATTTTGCTGCCTGGGTTCAACTCAGATCAAGACTTAATTTTTAAAAAAAACAAGAAATACGTTCTGTGGAACATGGTATCTGCCCCATAGCCGAGTTCACAAGTCCATACTGAATTGTGCGCATAGTAAAATTCAACTTAAGTGAATACTGAAAAGTCACTAGGTTGTTCAAACCGTTGCCGAGATATCGTATTTTTTAACTTGTTAGGATGCCGGCCGCCGGCATCTTGGATTTCTGTAGATCTCTGTAACGGGCCAAACAGTCACGAGGGCCGAACTGCGTCACCATGCCAAATTTCGTCGAAATCGCTCAAACCGCGGCTGAGATATGGCCATTTTACGATTTTCAAGATGGCGGCCGCAAGCGTTTGTCGAGTTAGCTGCACTCATGTGCCGGGAGATGTAATCAGCTTTCGCGGGTAGTTGTACTCTCTCAGAGTACTTTCAATCTAGTTTGGTCTTAGGACTGTATTGAGACCACATCAGTGGGAACTTGATGTATTTTCCACAGCTCAAAATTTACTGCCGACTTTCAATCGGTGTAGGCACCAACAAATGTAGTGTTGGTTGCGTGGTGGTGCTGCGGTAGGGCGCTGGACTTGTGACTTACAGGTCGCGGGTTCAATTCCCAGCCGGTCCGCTATCACGTAACATATGTCAACTCAGCCTTGCATCCCTCTAGGGTCGCTAAATCAAGTACCTGCTTCGGCTGGGGAACGGGATTCTCACCTCTGCCGGGTGACAGGTAACACTGTGTGATCCCATGTGACATGTGAGTTTCCAGTAGCGGTGAGGCTAAGTTGATGCTAACTGCTATACACTGTTTACTTTACTTTCAGTCTCACACGTACAGACCGATTATCTTAGCCGAAACGGTCATTACTTATCATCACAGCATAAACAGCAACAATCATAGAGGCATGGAATGACGGTAAGCTACAGTGCTAATCTATGCCACCTGTGAAATAATACACATTAAACATTCAAATTAGTCCAACAACTCTAAATCAGTGAGAGGTTTTACAACTAGAACATTAAATCTTAGTTACAAACAGAAAGAAAAACAATGTAAAGCTTTTTAAACACTGACTAGTGTCTGCTACTAATCGAAAGTCTAAATTTCTATTTACTTTCTCTAAAGAACAAAACTACATTACAATGATAACTGACAACGATATAAAATGAAACAAGGATCAAAGAATCTTGACGAACGGCCACATTGCAGGAGGCAGAATTTTTTTACGGGGAACATTGTAATGTTACACTGACCATTTGGGAGCATTGCAGTCAGCTGCAGCAGTGGCGCTGTCATGCCATTATTGAGGAGTGAATGATCTCTCTTGCTGTATACGCTGCAGCAGAGACTCCCAATGATTTTCAATGAGCTGGACCACCCACATATTGTCCATTTCCATGGTTCCCTGTACTCACGAGTCAACCTCGAAAAACGGCATCTCGACCAGTTCAGCCGTTTTTGCACAGCACGTCCACGTGATCAGTACACAGACAACTGTAGCAATCGGCTGCACCTATGCAAATGCAACGCGTGTGATGTGGCCTAAAAATTAATGATATAGGTAGAGATGTACAAATGCTGACTTTCTATTACACGGTGTTCAAATATGTGGCATCCAAAATCTGCTATGATCTGGACCTTCACCTTCTTGTTAGTGGCAAAATAAGAAAGAAAGAAAGAAAGAAAGAACGCTAAACTGATTAGTTTCAAGCAGAGAACAAGATGCTGTCTGAGACGGCAAACTTCGCCCTGGTGCTGCCACATGGCGATCTGGATGAAAAGTACGTATTATCTTTGATTCTGGACCATTCACTCCATTATATAACATGACGTCATCCACAAAATCGGAATTGCAATGCCATCCGAGGAGGACTGGCTCCGACTGAGCCACTGTCATAGACAACACGTACAGAAAACTTGTTGAAAGTTGGACGTTGGTTTTTGAAACAGGCAAGCATACAAACAGACAAACCAACAGACTAAGAAACATACAGACATGCTATTGCGATAGTTAGCAACCTATTGGGGACGAAATAACTAAGTAACATGAATATCACAAACAGCAGCAGACTAGCAGAAGCAAAAGACGAACTACAGTATGTATTTAAACACTTGTATGTCTCACACCAGAGGCTGGTTGGAGTTTATCGACACTTTCAACACAATTTAGGTCATATCGCACCCTTAAGGTAGAACTATATTATAAATATTAAAATTTAATAAGTATTAATTCTTGGGGCAAGATAACTGAAAAAGAAAAATATGACAACAAACAGTAGATTTAGATTAAGTAAGCAAATTGAAATTAGGTATATTATTTAATTGAAAAAGTATAATTTGTGTAAGATTTCTCTTTAGAAATTATAGTTCATCATATAAGTAGATTTTTAAAATACAATTTTGTATATTTTGACTGAGTGTATGATTGAAGATGTTTTTAGTGACAGTAAAGGAATAGTATTGATGTCGTGTTTGACCATATGAAATACATTCTGTTAGTATGTTTGACAGAGAGAAGTTGATTACAGTTGATACGTTTTGGAGGATCTGTGTGTTGAGTAAGATAAGAATGTGTTAAACGAGTATGTACAATGCGTAATCGATTATATAAGATTTGGTCCTTTCATTGATATGAATTAGGAAGCGTGGAGTAAGAAGGTATAGTTGGATAAATTTTGTAGAGCTTAATTTGTTTAACTAGAGATAAATTAAAAACTGTCAGTGAGTGAGTAACGTCAATTCAGTCAGTACATTTAAATCAGTTTCACATTGCATTGCGTGCTGTAAATCAGTTAATCAGTTGTATAAAATAAAACTGAATACATTTCTATAATTTCCATGTTTTATTTTATAATCGACACTGTTATTTAGTCGCTAATGAATAAAAGTAATCAGATTTACGGCACTTCGCGGCAAAATGCAAGAATTCGCGGCAGTAGGTCAAATTCGCGAACTTTGGGAATCCCGCAATGGCGGGAAAAATTTATAGGCCTAGTTATCTCTGTCACAGTTCACCAGCGGTTTGGTTTGTCTCTGTCTGTGAACTGAATAACTCCAGAAGTTATTGGCTGTTTTTAAAATAAAATTCTGGGATGGACAAGGAATTAAATTTTGTAACTGAATCTGACATCCACGTCAACACAAAATGCCACATTATCACAGAACTAACAACGATGGCAGTTAACAGCAATAAACTAAAACAACACTGCAAACTTAACTAGAGTAACATTACGTTCACTCATCACTGTCTTTACTCTGGACTTAAGTTTATCACAAACACTCAAGTCACATCAAAGGCAACCTACGAGAAGTAATGACTAACCAACAGAAGTTTCATTCTAGTCCATGAATACACAATGTTCCAGCATCAAACCTCATAATTAACAACCTCCAGAAATTACATCCATCACCTCATATCCAATGCTTTGCCTGCACAGCAAAAGATACCGCAGAAAAGCACTGCAGATGTGGCATTAGAAAGGCTAAGAATGAAAATGAGTCAAGATGGCTGACACGTTGTGGGTGAGGTCCTCCTGGTTGCACCATACCATTTGTTGGTCAGTCAACTGTGTGGGGTCCGGCTGGGTTTTAGGCATGTAATTTTGCATCCGTAGCCAGAAAGGATGGTTTATGTTGTGTTGGACTGGGCCGAACTACAGTCATCATTACGGTTAGCTTTGTTTGGGAAGACTCGTGCCAAGTTTCAGGCACGGCTGCATGCGATGTCGTATAAAATGTGCATGCGTGAATTCTGCATCACAATGTCTGAGCATCTGTTGGCATCACTGTGGCATATTTGTGCAACAAAATTTCCATCTGACACTGGAGTGGCAAAGAACACTGCATAGGATATTAACGGACAAACACTACAGTCACAATTAATATAAGCTGTGTGACAGTGTAGCATCACTTGTGATATGCACCCTGCTGAACATTTTCACCAAATTCAAATGCTCTACAACTGACCATTCTACAGTTACAAGGTCTTAACATTTGACCTAAAATAGCATCAACAACTCACTCACGACCTAGGAAACTCGATCACCATATCTGATATTACGTTGTTGTATTAGTTTAGAAGCCACTCTGTGTGTCAGAGCTGCGGTCTTTTAAGCTTACATTTTGACCTCAAAACTAGTCCATGAGTTTCTTGGTCTTTTTATTTTCAAGTTCATATGGGCACGTACAGGACAGATGGAAGACAGACAGACAGACGTACTGCAATCGAGAATGCGGTCTCCTGTATGGAAAGGCCCCACAACACATCAGAGCAACGAAAATAAGCATTGCTTCATCATACAGGCAGCATATAAAACTCAGAAAAATTACAACTGCAATTCGGCACTACTGACTGATTTCTACTGACTGGTTTATTCATAGCAGGACTTATAACTGCTCACTTTCTTCATTAAAATTCAATTAAAACTTTCCTTCGGACATTTTCTAATCTACAGGAACATGTACACTCCTGCAATCCAAACTGTATTAGACAAACAGCCGAGTCGACTGCATTTAATGAGTATTCCATACAAAAATGTTGTAACTTACCCCACCACACTTGTGGATAAATAAACATACAGTGTATGTTTTTTAAACATCAAGCTAACATTCTAGAAATAAACGGTTAACAAAAGCTTTGGAAAATTTGACAACTAACCGATAAAAATGTAATGTACATGTTAATGCATTTTCTTCTATCCCCTCTTTCACTTTATGCACATCTCACAGGAATGCACTATCCAGTACCTTTACAATATCTTTTTTCACATTTCAGTGTACGCGACTAATAACGCCGGTGCAAGCTGCTACAAAACAGCAGTAGATTATCACAGTATATACAAAAAGATCACCCTCTCAAAACATAACTCATCGCCAACTAAGTTGGTCCTTATACCGAATCACTGAAGTCTCTACTTATGAAGCTACACATTAATCATAACAACAACAGCTGTAACTCACTGCAGGGCACAAAATTCACCTACCAACATAAACCACACTGCCGTTTTTTACCCGCTAATCAGCAAGCATACAAAGATGCAATACAGATGAATGAAGTGTTTCAACAACGCAACACGTCTCGATGCATTTAAGGAAACATCGGCAAATAATGGGTTTCATAGGTCGCACAATCTCACTGATGGCCATACATGTGTCACTAAACAGTTCAATAACGTGACTACCAAACTAAAGGTTGGTGCAAAAAAACTAGTTGTATAAGCCACTGCGAGTACCACTTAACTTCTACCTGTAACATCACCAAATGCAGACGGATTTTCGAAATCTTTCACCACTGGACTCAACAGTAAATAGGCAACAACAACTACGTGGGTCCTCTTTATTGTCAGGCCGAAATAAATGCTGGCCGCTTCGCATGCTCACCCGTGGGAAGTATGCCGACGGCACAGAGACATTCAGACAGACGGATGGACACCAGATCATTACATTATGCTTCCGCTAGATGCGGCAAGTGTAATAAAGTCATCACTTCCTTACACACGTTGTCACACTACTCTGCCAAATGTCTGTGGCACCTTACTGGCTCATGGTGGCCAATACTCCAGCTTTTTGTGCCACCCCATAGCTACAGCAAGATAACTACAGACAGCTGGTCTTCTAACTAACAGTGCGTTCTAAACGATACCGGGAAATTCCTCAAGTTTATCTACAAATACGACATCAATGTTACTAATTTATTACTGTAGAGACAATCAAGATCAAGAAAAATCAGATGTGAATTAACTAGAGAAACACTACTGTGTAAATCGATATAAATTCACTGCAAGTGACATTAATTTATCATGATTTCACTACAAACTCCTACAGAAAGTACTAGACAGCTAAAAGAAAATTAGCCCCATGCGGGACTGACGGTCGACTCCTACTTACTGCCAACTTCAAAGTCATGTGACACAAAAACTAGAACAAAAATTAAAAATGTGGCCCGATAAGCTTTAGGTATTGCCCCCTAATTTAAGAATCCGTGGTCATTTGCCAGCCCCCATTACAAATGGGGGAAAAGATAGCCGTTGAAAATGGCCGAATTTCCAGGGCTCGTGACCTTGACCTTGGATCGGGTCATACTGCATACCGTCACGCATCACTCATCGACCTCTACCTACATACCAAATTTCATTGAAATTGAAGAAGCTTTTTGTGGACGGATGGACGTACGGACAGACATTTGATACCTACTTTATTAGGTCAATTCGGAGGAGTCAACCTAAAAACTACAGCAAAATTTACAATTCACTTGACTACGTTTTACACCGACAGATCTCAACTGCAGACTTCTAGTACCCATGATACCCAAAATGTACAGAAACAGTGACAAATAATGTGAACAGCTGTAAGGAAAGCAATGTGAGTTATCACGATTGAATATGCGTGTGTGAGGTGCTCTGCTGCCGTTAGGCGGAGGCATCCATCAAGGATGTTACATATTCTAGGCTGGACTGATCAGTTAGCAGTCATCAGGCCTGATGACATGACTATATATAAAAAACACAGTGTATTGTTTAATCTAATTGCAGAAAAATCGACAAAACACCAAATTACAGAAAAATTAATCATTCAGCAACAGAAAGTTAACATTGTAGGTTGTTATTAATTCTTTTACCAAGCAATGTGAATTATCACGATTGAATACGCGTGTGTGACGTGGTCTGCTGCTGTTAGGCGGAGGCATACATCAAGGATGTTACATATTCTAGGCTGTGAACAACTTTACTGTAATCACGTGACCATCACAGGAGGGCAGAGTAAACATGGAGATACAGTGAATAATGGGACTGCTGCAAATCCAACCTAGAATACATAACATCCTTGGTGTGACAGATAGATTAGGTAAAGAGGTGACTTTCCAGGCGGTGCTTGAAAGGATCATTATTGGAGGACACTGTGCTGGCATTGTCCTGTGGCGAGCTCATCGAACTGGAGCGATGCATGAGCGGGGAAAACCCGGTACTGAACTCGGTCCGTACTCCCACTTCGGAACTGGTGCCGTCTGCGGGATTAGAGATGGCAATGTCGCGCATGGAGACGTCGTCGTCGCGGATCGATCCTGCTTCGGACCGCGTCGCTCCAGTTGGACTGATGGACAAAACTCTCTGAGCCCGTTGCCACTCCTTGGTAAACGTATCTTCCTCGTCGTCGAGCGCCGCAGCCTGTGCACTGTGCGTGCCGTCCGACTGTGTGGTGTTGCGCCGCTGCCGCTCCAGCAGAGTCGCATGCAACGCCACCATGTAGTGAGCGCGTCGGATGCGGATGTACTGGAGGTCGGTGATGGCGCGAACGGTGAAATCAGGTATGTACGGAGCCTTCGGCGACTGTGGCAACGTGCCGATGATCTCACTCAGGCTGCTGACACTCGTCATACTCGCTGGCTTCGCCATCGTTGAAGGCAGCACTGACACACATCGACGCCACGAAATAGATCACAACCAGAAATGCGCGACAAAGCCCAGCGTGTAGCCCACGCGGCACAAACGCGCCTGCAGAACTCAGGGTTACTGGACCAAACTTCACCAAATTTTTATCGGATATAGAGAAGTCATCAGTGGTGTTAACTTGTGCAGCAATTTTGCGATCTTACCATCAAATGTGAAATGCCAGCACAACGAATGAAAGTGGGTTCGCGGAATCGCACAATAATCGGTTACCACAATTATGTCCCTTGAGCAAGAGCAAAAACAATGTCAGATTGATCGTGCTCACCCATATGTGTGCACCTATCCTGAAAATTTGGTGAGGATTGGTCCAGTACACTGTGAGATAACCGGTCTCCAAGAGGACCATCAAAAAAGCAGTTATAACGCACAGCCCTTCGGCATGCATATGCTGGGCAGGCTAAATAATCAACGTCGACTCCCAAGACATCAGTACATAGATATCATATCTAAATGATCTTTTAAACTCTTGTCAATGCTATGCAATTTATTTGCTTCGCGTGCCCAGAATCGTAATAAATCACAGTCACCAAGTTATAGGTGCCACAGTGTGTTAAAGCACTGTATGAAACACACATCCCTGAGACCCTGAGCCTCGCTTCATTCTTTCATCATCCATCACTAGACTCCCGACAGAAGGGGTGTTGCTCCATTTACACTGGCTCAGTACCAACAAAAACACTATCATCGGATGATAAAATGCAACTGGCCAATCACAAACGTGACTGTGACTATAACTTCAATTTAAAGCCAACTCTGCAGGTCGCATGGCACACATAGCATAGATGTGGTCTATAGTGACAGATGTCATATGTAGCATGGTCTGTGTGTGTCTGTTGGGCAAATGAGCGAGCTGTGCAAAAACGGACGGATCAAGATGCTGTTTGGGTGGTGGAGGGCTGACTCTTGTTGGTCCGTGAAACCATGTATTAGACGGGGGTCAAGATCAGATAATCCATTCGCAGCTGTGGGGTGACAACTCAGCGATTTGGGCATATAAGTGAGCTGTGCCACACTGGGTGAAACAACTGAGACGCTGTTTTGGAAGGCTGAGTTATGTGGATCAAAGGAACAGCGAATTAGATGCAGTTAAGATCAGACAAATCTATTCGCAGCCACGAGTGGACACAAGTCGGCGATTCGGCCCTTTGCCAAATTACTTTGAACACTCGTTCTTAGTACTTTACGTTATATCAATCCAACCGAGATCATACCCAGAGCCTGGACTCCAAAGTAGACGAATGGTCCACCCTCAAACAACAATTTCTCTTTTCCAAATTCCACCTGTACACGTCCTTGCAGGACCATGATAAAGTAGTCACACTGCTTGCCAGATCGGTACAGGAAACACTCCGATGAAGACGGGTCCGTCAGGCGAAAACAGACGATCACGTTCTGCTTGATTAGACGTTGCAAGATGCTCTCTGATATGAATTCCGGCTTGAATGGTGCAACCGCTAGCAGACAAATTACCAAAACAATGGCACTCGATAAACAACGAAGATGACAAACAACATTGTACCTTATATGCAAACGACAGTCATAGCAACAGTCATTTCGACATGTTACAATCTCCCAAGTTAAAGTTTGGACTGAAATAATTATATTTTGATAGTGCCGCTGGTATTTGGGACTTGGATTCAAAATAACAATAAATTAGCCCCATACGGGACTGACGGTCGACTCCTACTTACTGCCAACTTCAAAGTCACGTGACACATAAACTAGGACAAAAATCAAAAATTCGGCCCCGATAAGCTTTAGGCATTGTGCCCTAATTTAACAATCCGTGGTCATTTGCCAGCCCCCGTTGTAAATGGCGGAGGAGTTAGCCTTTGAAAATGGCGGAATTTCCGACTTTCAAAGGCTCGTGATCTTGACATTGACCCTGGATAGGGTCACACTGCATACCGTCATGCATCACTCATCGACCTCTACCTATATACCAAATTTCATGGAAATCACAAGAAACTTTTTGTGGACGGACGGACGGACGTACGGATGGGCGGACATTTGAGACCCACTTTATTAGGTTGACTCGGAGGAGCTGACTAAAATGACCTTAAAACACTTGCAACCAGGTTAGTAAGTAAGACGTGTGACGTCACAGTTGCAAGCCGAGCTAAAAGAACTTGTGACAAGAAGTTAACAGACTGCAGCCAGCATAAAGGCAGCAATGCCGATGGTTCCACTGTTTTGCACAATCCTGTAGAGAAGTTTAGAATAGCAAGTTCAGTGAATATTACATGTAGAAACATCTTCTGTAATGCAAACCAATCACAAAATAACAAAACGCACACGTGGACAGGTACTGGAATGTGGCCAGTGCGAGCTGCGGAGACAGTCGTGGATAATTCTGCTCATCAGGCTGATTGAATATACTGAAATCTTTGACATGCGACTTGCGTGGAGCTTTGACTCTGTTGTCGGCTGCGAACAATTCATACAAACACACAATGAACTACGCCATCACTCCATCTCATGCAAAAACGTATTATGTTTACAAAAGAATGTTTTACAGGCTTTAGCTAATGTATGCTAGCTAAATACTGTGTGACTACATAAGGTTTTCAACATATCCAATGTAATATTCAGCGGCAACATTAAAAACCCTCTTCTGTATTAATAGTATCGGTGGAAAATCAACATGTTTGAGGTTTTCCTAGTAGACAAGATGCTTACGTTTAACACAATGTAGGGCACATGGATCTCTGTGTCTTCTGCAAACTGTCATAAGTTAATTCTAGACTGTTTTGATGGCTGAGATAATGAATCTAATAAAGCTCACATCTGTGGATTACCTGATGAATATATTAATGACGCAAATATGCATACCTTTAAACAGAAAATATAACCATAAAGAAGTTGACAACGTATCAAAAACTATCGTACGAATATATGCTTCTATAACAGTACCTCTCCATCCTCTAGCCATTTCCAAATGCACCTTGTCCCACAGACATTATCATAAGACATTATCATCATCATAAATCTTTGGCTCAGCATTCATTACAGTCTAATGCTCCTTTGACCATTGCTGTCTGGTTCAGTTACGTGCAGGTTCAGAGTTGTTAATGATGTCGTATTGCTGTTACTACAATACCTTATTAGCACTGCTACACATAATGCAACAATTTAGTTCTTCAGTACTGAGTATCTCACAAACTGCCAGCATCACTGTTGCCATAATCATCACAGATGATACTTACTGACGACGTCTGTTTCATCCAAAATCTCCGACTGTATGATTTCCTCAATGATATCTTCCAGTGTAACCAAGCCGACGGTCTCGTAGAACGGATCTCCAGGACCTTTGTCATTAATGGTCTGCACGACAGCCATGTGCGACTTACCTGTATGACAGATTCATTCACAGCAGAAATGTGACCACCACAACTGCACACAATGTCTAAAAAGCTGCTCAAGCAGACTCTTAATTAAATCATTTTTGCAAGCCTACAGCCAAAAAACCTGTTTTATGTCATGCGGCCTAATGCTGTTCTCTTATTCACTGCATGAACTTCTAAAATATACTATCATAAATCAGCAGCATAGTACCAAACAAAAAATTGGCGGAATTTGTTAAAATCTAATGTATATGATCTTTTAAATGATAAAGTTGTAATCCAACTCTGTTTGAAAACTTTCTCAACCTGATCTTTAAGTTTCAGTGATCTTTTACGTAATGATAGTCATTAATGCATCTGCATACTCCCCATGAGCACACTCTTGCAACATGCAGGGATAAAAACTGATCTTCCTCTGCTAGTGACTAGTTGTCTTTATGGTTTTGATATATGTGAGCAGACAGACAAACAAACATACATATACATATACAGAGAGACACTCTTCAGCGAGACAATACTTCACACCCCTCCTAGAAACACAAGAACTCATCAGGAGATGAGATAGCAAACGTCAACTTTTTACGACGATATGGCACGTACGTACTTCAAAATACTAAAAAAGAGAACCTACTTCGTTTAACCAATTAGACGATAGCTAGCCAAGTACTGCGCATTCAGTCTTGAGTTTATGAATATGCTACAGTCCACCTTGCTGTTATAGAATATTTATGCCGTGGGAGTC
>Ga0209780_1002493_pt1 | contig 13120 bp, 12 predicted proteins | sample WorMetexBAHAMAS2_FD_187384 | JGI IMG/M metagenome (GOLD analysis project Ga0209780, IMG submission 187384) | Marine gutless worms symbiont microbial communities from Max Planck institute for Marine Microbiology, Germany - Inanidrilus exumae... | ecosystem: Host-associated > Annelida > Digestive... | reverse complement strand
CAAGTAGATCGTAAGATAATTTGTCTCAAATGATTTGTTTTTTTTTATAAATGAGGGGGTGCAAGCCTTTGACCCTCTTTAACTCCAGAGTTACTGAACCGAAGTTCACCAAATTTTTACACAATAGCCAAGTCGTAGCAGACGAACCTTTTAAAATCAGAATGGCGATATTCAGAGCCGGTTTGGAATGCCAAGGCGACGAATGAAAATGAATCGGACGATTTCGCCCACTTTGACTCTAAAATTGATTGCTATGGCAACGTCTATTGAGCGATCGAAAAAGAGAGTCCAATCAGTAATCTACTATCAAAACCTACCATATGGTGAAAATTTGGTAAAAATCGGTCCGGTAAATACTGAGATTTGTCTGAAATGTTTATTTTAAAGAAAATAACGACGCCGTGAACATCTTTGCGTATATTGCGGAGTTATTGGACCAAACTTCGTCAAATGTTTACATGATATAGCTAGATCACCACATATGAACTTTTAAAAATCAAAATAGCGATATTGCAATCGTTTTCGGAATACCAAGACTACGAATAAAGGTAAATAGTCCGCTTTTTCCAATTTTGACCATAAAATTGGTTGAAATGGCAACGTCTCTTGAGCCATCGGAAAAAAGGTCAAATCGGTAATCTACGATCAAATACGCACCATATGGTAGGAATTTGGTGAAAATCGGTCCAGTAGATCCTGAGATCGCTTTGCTTAAATGACGATTAAAAAAGAAATTAACGCAAGCAAAACACAGAGCCCGCGGGGCAGGCATGCCGCGCGGGCTAAAAATAAAGCCAATATTATAGTCTTTTTGAGCAGATTAATGACTGCGGACGACGTTGGACCTCGGTTGAGCTGCAGTATCTGTTTGACCGGCGAGACGTTGCCGTCTTGCTGAAGGACGTACTCGGACAGCACCTGCTTCACTTCGCGGCGATCTTCGTAGATGAGGTTGGGCGATAACACCGGCTCCGGCAGAGAGTCTATGGCTGTGTACATACAGTTCAGCTTACTAAATTATCAACGGGTTCGTGCGACAGTATTATACACGGTATTCTTTAACATACATACACACATGCATACGTACGTAAGCTTACAATAGTAGTAGCAGTAATAATAATAAGAATAAAAATTAGCCCCATACGGGACTGACGGTCGACTCCTACTTACTGCCAACTTCAAAGTCACGTGACACAAAAACTAGGACAAAAATAAAAAATCCGGCCCCGATACGCTTTAGGTATTGTGCTCTAAGTTAAGAATCCGTGGTCATTTGCCAGTCCCCATTATGGGGAGGAGATAGCCTTCGAAAATGGTCAAATTACCGACTTAGAAGGGCTCGTGACCTTGACCTTGACCTTTGATCGGGTATACTGCATACCGTCATGCATCAATCATCGACCTCTACCTAAATACCAAATTTTATTGAGATCGGAAGAAAATTTTTTTCGAGAATCACAACTGTCGTTACTGCCAACTTCGAAGTCACGTGACACGAAAACTAGGATAAAATTCATAAATCCGGCCCCGATAAGCTTTAGGTATTGTGCCCTAATTTAAGAATCCGTGGTCATTTGCCAGCCCCCATTATAAATGGGGGAGGAGATAGCCTTTAAAATAACCGAATTTCCGAGTTTCAAGGGCTCGTGACCTTGACCTTGACTTTGGATCGGGTCAAACTGCATACCGTCATGCATCACTCATTGACCTCTACCTACATACCAAATGTCATTGAAATCGAAGATACTTTTGGTGGACGGACGGACGGACGGACATTTAAGACCCACTAAATCACTAATGTTATGAGGTCGACTCGAGTTAGTCGACCTAGTAATGCAGTATTTGTATAGCGCTTTAAATTTCTAGGATAGCTGATGTAAACGTGGTTTATTATCAGTGGATTACTGAAACGCTCGGACAGTGAAGACGTGGCGCACTGTCGTAGCCAGGAGTGGAACGCCCTGTCCTACTTTGTCGACTGGCAAGCCCAACGGTGAATATAACTTTCTGCAGCAGCTTCTAAATGTGGCATTTCGCTGTCAACAATGTTGCAGAATTGTCAACTCCTATCTGCGTAACAGTGCACTTCGTACGCTGTCCATCCATATCCTATCAGTGATAAAAATGGGGGTACTGGGAGTCCCGGACCCCATCTGGCTACACCCATAAATGGCGTCTGGAGTCTGGAGTTAGTTTATTCAAACAACGATGCGTATATTTTCTTCATCGTAACTTGTTGCTCCTGTTCGCGTCGCTTCACTGTTCTGCACTGCAACGAAACTCGCCAGAACACTATATACAACTAGGGCCCTAGGCCCTTAGGGCCCTCGGCCCACTAGACCCACCCGAGTCTATCGCACATTCTACCGGACATTCGCCGTGTGACCTCCATCAAGATACTTGGCGTCACTGTGACGAAAATCACCTCTCAGAGTTTGGTGGCGGCGTGGCGCAGTGGTAACGTTGTTGGTCTCGATCAACGAGGTTAACGTACGCTGAGCCCGGTTAGTACTGGGATGGGTGACCGTTTCTGGGTTCGACTCCCGGAGGCGGCACTATATTTCGGTACGTAACCAACCACCCAGGTCGACTCAGCCTTCTACCCTCCGTGGGACGGTAAAATGAGTACCAGCCAAAGGGCGGTGATGCTCTGCGGTTGGGGAGTAAAGGCAGGCATGGTGTAATTTGCAGGTAAAACTGTGTGATCCACGTCTGAGCGCATTAGAGGTAGTTACGACGATGTGCTATACAAATCGACGTATACTACTCTCTGTCGGTGAGCATGTCCGCGACGTTATCGGCAAGTGCGCGCAGTCGCTGCACGGCCTGAAACTGCTACGCCACCACGGCATGATCGACGACTCACTGAGGCTCGTCTACAAGTCCGTCGTCCTCTCCAAACTGTTGTATGCATCACCGGCATGGTGGAGTTTTACCAGCGCGGCCGATAAGCAACGTCTCGAAGCATCTGTCCGACGTGCTATCCGGCTTGGCTTGTACACCGCCGACGATCCCACGCCGTCTCAACTGGTTGCTGACATGGACGACAACCTCTTCGCGAACATACTAAACAACCCTCACCATGTTTTGCACAAATTTCTCCCGGACAAAACTGAGCATAGGCCTACTTACAATCTCAGATCTCGTCGTCATTCTCTGTCACTAGCTGTCAAGACTGACTGTAATAACTTCTTAGACAAACTTCTTTCTAAAGACATTTATTAGTTGCTTACTCATTGTCGTGGTTGCGTTTTGTCAACTGTGTTATTAATGAAATGATGATGATACTCTGATGATACTCTGACTGCTGACCCCGTGCTGCTGACCTACTTCATTCAGCCGCTAGCTCCGGTGTCCAGGCATCTAGGCACGCCGCGTGTAGCACGACAGACGGCAGACTGTGACCGACGGACATGTAACATGTCCGACATGTTACAGAAATTAGTGGTATAAGATTTCGAAACAGATGCTGAACGTGATAACGGCATATTTTGTCGTATCGCTAGAGTCTAGACGGACACGACGGGACAAACGAAAAGACGGACGTACGGACGCGAAGACAGGGGCAAAACTGTTGTCTGAAATTGCGTGACTGGTCGGACGAAAGCTCGGGAGGATTAATGCGTTAACTAGGCGCACTGCATCAGGCATCTGCCGAGACAGTCGATCAAGCCTTCAGCCGGACCGTTCCACCATCTCCATCTTGGACTCTTCCCGTCCACTCCATCTCCACGCCACTCCAGCGCCGGCCCAGCGTCCTGCCCAGTGCCCACCGGCGTCACACGGCAGCCATCCATCTCGATATACACTCCACACTGCAGGCGGCCCGGTCTTTTGGCGTTACCGTCTCGATTCGTATTAACCGGACATAAAACGCTCATTGAGACCGCGCACGCACATCGACAAAACGTTACAGTCGCTATGCGTATGGAAAGACCGCTGTCGCATTGTATCGCCTCAGTGTCACGCCGAATCTCGGCTGTAAAAAGCTCCTGTGAATAGCTCGCTGTTTAGAACAGCTTTTTATCTGCGCGACGCTATGCTAGCGCGGGTATTAGCCGTCGTCGTGTGTCTGTCTGTCTGTCACACGCCGGTATAGTATCAAAACGGCTAAACGTAGGATCACGCAAACAACGCCACGTGATAGCCCAGAGACTCTAGTTTTCTGACGCCAACAGTCATTGGTCGGCGACCCCAATTCCCCCTGAAATTTGCGCTCAAAGTGACCCACCCCCTTTCGAACACAATGATTTCGACCAATATCCGCTCATAGCGCCTCAACCGTGAGAGCTGGCGAAAAAAGTTCAATTGGCATTAATAGGAAGTCGACCGCGCTTTTCAACGCGTACGTTATCACTAAGTTTCCCAAAGGGTGGCACAAAAACGCGATATCGCTGTTTGTGCCAGTTAAATTCAACTTCTCTCGAAAAAAGTCTGCTACAAAGTTTCTTTGTGTGAAAACTTCCAGCGGCAAATTTGTAGCTACATCATTCCATATCCAACGGTCCATAGATCGATTGCGGGCGACGTCCCCATCTACCTGAAATTGGCGTTCCGACTAATCGGCGTTTTCTGAAGGGGGTGAGTTTCTGAAGGGGTGGGTTACTCTAAAGTTCAGAGTGACCCACCCCTTCAGAAAACGCCGATTTCGACAGCTTTCCCGTAATAGGGCCTCAGCCGTAAAAATGGCTAATCATCTGACAAAATAGAGCTGAATGATTCCTGCATCTTATATCGAATTTTCTAGCACGTCTGTCATGGACTACACTAGGTAATTTGAAATAAAAGTACGACTGACAACATTTAACAAGGTCGATATTACCCGTTTGGAGCAGTTTCATAAATAATCTGTTTACGACAAAATCAAATGAATTTAAATCAATTTTCCTCATCAGGCAAGCTTCGAGACCGTATAACAAGATTGGTGTACACTTGGTTAACATCAGATGTAAAACCACCTCTTCAGAAGCAATTCTGCCTACTATACCAAAAATAGCGTTTGCAACAAGGTAAAAAGATCGCCTGAATTGGTCCGTTATAACGCAATAGTAAGTTGAAGTGAACGTTTATGTCCTTACCATCACATTTCCGCTCCATGGTGCCGACACACGGAGTCACTTCGTACTGCGTACTTCCACACTTGTTGCTGCACGCTGCAGTAACAGTACAACCATGGCACAGTCATACAAGAGAACGATCAAATAACATATAATTCACAAGGCGCCGCAATCGACATAGAAATATTTTAAAAAAACATAAAAAACTTATCAGTAGACGGCACTCGGTAGAGCACAATAAAATCAGCACAGTGTCGTTACCGACCAGCGGCCGGTGCGTGAGTGTGATATAGATTAATAATGACCGTTGTACCAGTACAGCCGCAGACGTGCACAGTGGTCATGTTCAACTCGAGGCTCGGCGATCGCGGAGTGGCGTCACTTACGACCATCGGATATCCAGAATATGTTCCGCCTATTTCCCTTGTCCATAATCTACCGTTCTCCAAATTTCATGAAAGTCCAACGATACGTTTTTGGGGTTATTCCGTTAACAGACAGACAACTCAGGCCAAAACATTACCCCCGCCAACCTGTGGCGAAGGCAACTGTGTGTGCGATTTAACCTATTATAGAAAACTATGACTTAAATAATTATGTGAATATTATAATAAGAGCCTTTATATGCACCGGCAATGTTTTAATCTGTGCACAAGTAAACTGATGAGCGTAAACAAACGATGGCACTGGCAGTATACACGCTGCAACTGTTGTAACGGTCGTCACTGCAAGGCATGGCTGCAGAGTACAATTATTTAAACGTGGAGACCAACCAAAATGTTGAGTTCAAACGATGAACAGTGTAATCCAAAAGAGGAGAACATACGAAGTCCGAAAATAACATTTGCAACAGAAATTCAAAATACGTTAAACATTTTAGTAAGAAACAACAGTCTGTGTCCACGGGGAAGTACACATTCCGGGCCATTCGACAAACTAAGACCAAAAGCCAAACCGAAATACGAATACCCTTTCAACAAACATCAAAATTTAGCGTACATTTAACAAAACTGTATCAGCTTCTGTGGGATTTCGTTCCACGGGACTCCCTATCGGGGCTTTGCTCAAAACACATACTGGGGACTTTGGACTTAGTTCACAACGCCCAAAACAAATCTTAAATTATTCTCTGCATGGCTGGTTCCAACTTTAATAACGTATGGCGACGCACAATTCCACGAAATAAACCGCGCATCGAACATTCGAACTCCAACGCTATTTACTGAGCCTGTGATGTCCGAGAGGACACATTGACTGGGACTGAGTCAAATTCAATCTGGCTCAAAGATTTATAAGAAGAAACAGTGATCTTATCCGTCCAAATTATTCGCGCTATACTCGCAAGTCGAGCGACCGACGACCTCTGAGATTGGGTTCACGCCGTTTTCATCAGTCATCATCAAATGACGTTCGACGGTTCTTCAGCTGCAGCCCATGCCAGCTGTCTCAACAGCCTACGATACAGGAGATTACAGACGGCGATACAGTCTCGCTTCTGTTCATTTGACAACGTAACAGAATCCGTGATTCTAATTCTGACGCTACAGTCTCGGCCAGAGAAAACCGTGGCATTAAAAATCTGGACTAAACAAATTGGAGGCTATTTTGTATGTGCTAATTAGATAGTTAAAAAAGTCAGCTTGTAACCTTCACCATAATGTGCAATTGTAAGCTTATTCATTACTTTTTCAAAAATCTGTTTAGTGTCATTTATATTGCATTTAATAATGTCGTGTCTGATTGGTTTGCAAGATGTAATAGTGCTAGACAACGTTAAAAATTGCATCAGACCTGTTTATATATGCCCAGTGGAATATCTGCAGGAGCGCACTCTGTATCGAGGTATGCTTGGTGTGAGCCTAGAGAATGGAATCGTCACGGACAATGTTGCAAATGTTGCACTACTTGCAAAAATGTTGGAACTGCTCGATCTTGCTTTGACAGTTATGCGCGAAGAAGCGGCAACATTTCATCTTCGGATTAATTGGTCCAAAACCAAGATCCTCGAATCCGGTAATTTATCTTCGTGTTCACCAGTCCAGGAGGCAGACGGACAAGTCGAAGTGACCGATTCGTCTGCCTACTTGGGAAGCATAATCAACTCCTCTGGTGGCAGCAGAGTTGAGGTCCTGCGAAGGATAGGCATTGCTCGGATTCGTATGAGTTTGCTAGAAAAACGTATATGAAAGTCGAGCATTCAGTGGAATACCAAGATACGGCTTCAGAGGACATTAATGCCAGTCCTGATGTATGGTGGTGAAAGATGGGCTACAGCAAGGTACTTGCGATGCATTTGAAACGTGAGCTCTCCGTATATAAGATCCTGAGAATCACACACGGCTCAGAGCCATTGAATCTGGTTGAGACCAATGAACACTAGTCCTTGCAACTCTCCTCGTATATCAAACGTGAAAGTCACGGCAGTGTCAGGGTGCCCCCTCTTTCCAACATAGTAATGAAGCGTCATTTTAGGTTCTTTGGTCACAGCGCGTGCATTGCTCCTAATGAATTCTATCACCGTGCAGTTGCTGTTGCGATTCGCACGCTCCCACCTAAATGGAAACAACCACAGGAAGACCCTGTCACACACGGCTCAGAGCCATAGAATCTGGTTTAAGACCAATGAACAATGGTCCTTGCAACGCGCAGGTAGAAGAAGGCATCCTCTCGAAAATACCGACCTTCAACTGTGGACACGGCTACGCTCAAAAAGACTACGCAATGAAGTCAGAGACAGACAGACAGACAGACAGACAGAAATCAATTTGTCATTGTCGGCATCAATTATAATAGCACGCTTTAAATTTCTATTATTAGCTTCGCTGTAGCGACTCTAGAGTCTAGGGACGGTCCGTGCAGAGAGTAAAGACGTTTCTGTCATTCAACTGCAGCGACGTTTATGAAGATGAATGACGCGCTAACAACGCGCACCGACCGCTGCAGTGACGTCACAGCGACGTCACTGTAGCGTAGTCATACGTCATTCTGACGTCACAGCTTCTAGCGACGAGTTTTTTCAGCTACATTCAGTATCACCTGTTTCGTTTCGACGAAGAATTTTAAATTATGACTCTTTTTCAAATTAGAGAAGGAGTCATAATTTAAATTCGTTTTTCTCTAGTTCGAGTTTTTAACAAAACACCTAACAAGCGTACAAGCACAAAACCTAGCACCGAATAGAAGTAATACAATAAGCACAAAAGCTATACGCAATTTTACGCACACAAGAAGCAAACTGCTCATACGCAGAAATCATAACAACAGTTTACAAAACACGCTTCCGTAATGTGTACATCAGCGGTCTGCGAATTCACTAAAGACTGCATGTACAGACTACTAAAGCAGATTACACCGACTGCAAGACATCATTCTATTGTGCGGAATTAAATGCTATATCAACTCCTAAGTATTATTGCCTTGATTTCGTTCCACCTAATATTTTAGACGTGTTTATAATATTTTTCAACTGCTAGGAACTTTAAAACATCGCAAGAGTTCGAGAAATAAAGTTCACTAGTCGACGAAAGTGAAAATTCACTTTCATTCTACTTAGCGACATAACGCCTGCCATCGCCGCTCTATAATGAGAAGCGCGGCGGGCGAGTGGAGAGAAATGGTTACGGTAACTGTGTGTTTTATTGATCGAGCGCTCGTTGTTGAACACCAGCGGGCGCCGGCGACGAGATTATGAAATATCGCAGAGCGGTAATGAACGTCAGCCATACAGAGATCATCGAAGTCACCACAGAACACGACTATCGGCGGCTGAATACATTCAGCGGCGCAAAACGAAGAATGGGAATGCAACTGGTCGGACAGATATCTCATTTCGGACCTTACAGTCGATAAGCAGACCGGAGTCGTAAGTGACGGAGACAGAGTTTAAGCTGCGTTCACAGTGACACCGGATGCATTGCCGCACGGCGCCACGTGTATCGTACATTACGCTGCATTGCATTGAGTTCCGGTGAAATACGGCTTTACAGTCGATTCGATATCGCAACATTATGGACGCACTGTTTAACCACGCTTGCGATTTGGCTTTTATAAGTAGCACCATTTGACAAGACAGAGATACATTTAAAATGGAAAACCAAGCACAGCTACCGCAGAGGGACCGCGCGATGTGCTATGTTAGTAAATTTGTGTTATGTTTCATGAGGTATGGGAGTTAGAAATGTTTCAAACAGCAAATGTGACTTTAAGGTCAATCAAGGTCATTGGCAATGGTGTCATTCGATGGGCAACATACGATTTCCTATTAGTCTTCAATTGCAGCTTTGCACCGTTTTCAGGATATTATCACTTATTTCCCAAAATTTAAAGAGGTAACGTGACCCTGAACACATCCCTTTCGGGGTAATCTATCATTCGTGCATTAGTACACCTCAGCACGCGACATTTGAAGTGCCTAGTTTCACCGACTCCAAAGATATAATTGGGGCAAAATTTAAAAAAGCCCGTCACGTGACCCTGACCACGCCAATTGGGGGTAGACTGTCATCCCAAGGCTAGCATTTGATATATTCTACCTGCGTACAAAATTTGGTGACTCAGGCTTCAGCCGTTCCGGAGATATGATTGCGGACATAGAAATAAAAAAATGGGTCATGTGACCCTGACCACACCCCTTTTATGGGTGTATAGGCTAGGATTTGATACATTCCACCTGTGTGCAAAATTTGACGATTCTAGCGAGAGCCATTCTACAGATATGACTAGGGCCCCAAAATTTAAAGTGGGTTACGTGACCCTAACCACGCCCCTTTTAAGGGTCATTTGTCATCAGTATGCTGACACTTGACATAGCCTATACCTGTGTACAAAATTTGACCACTATAGCTTCAGCCGTTCCAGAGAATGGTTGATACCCAGCAAAATTTAAATGGTTCACGTGACCTGACCACGCCCCTTTCAAGGACGACTTCTCATCCGTGCGCTAGAACTTGCTACGATCCAGCTATCTACCAAATTTTAAGCCTATTCCCACCCACTACGAAGACATGAAAGGCGATACAAAATATCGAAAATGGGGTGGTTTGCGGTAGTTAGGGGTCATTCAAGGTCACAAAAATAGCACCATTCGATAGAGCGCATACGAGTTCCTATTAGCGTTCCATAGTAACTATTTCCATGACTTACACCGTTTCTGAGATATGTTGAGAAAATCGCCTATTTAAACCTACCCCACCTCTATTTGTCGCCCCCGCTGGCGGTGACCCAGTTGGAATTTCGCCCAGATCTTTGGCATCAGAAAACTATAGTCTTTGGGCTATCGTATTATGGCGTTGTTTGCGTGATCTGGCATTTAGCCATTTTGGTACAACACCGGTTTGTGACAGACAGACGGACTCACAGACGAACACACGACGACAGCGTATACCGCGCTACCATAGCGTCGCGCGGTAGTAATAGGAAATCATATGTGGCCTATTGAATGGCACCAATATCAATGACCTTGAACTACGGTATGTTTATAGTACACGAATCTGGAAGCGACTGTAGCCTGTAATTTCAAATACTGCGTGGACACTGAAGGACTTGTCAAGGGCGTAGCCAGTCACGTACACTGTAAATGTGATAATATCTCGAAAACAGTGCAAGAACAGACGTTAATTGTGACTGCAAGCCACTAACATGAAGTGATATATGGTCGATCGAATGGTGTAAATTGCGATGGCTTTCAGTGACCTTCAAGGTCATTCACCTGTTGCAAGCCTTTTCAAGCGTTATTTTTCGTACAGCTGTACAGCAGTAGTCAATGTCAACGTTTCAACTGACATAGCGCGTCGCGCGGTCTCTCTGCGATAGCTAAGCCTCTTGTTTAGACAGAGAGAGCGAGTTATTTGTTGAAAATCTACCCCATGTGTATATGGCGCCTCCGTTGGGAATGACCTCACTGGAATAGCATCAATATCACGAAAAAATAGAGTCCCTGGGCTACCATGCGACGTTCTTTGCCTGGTGACATGTTTACCCGCTATAATAGAATACCGGCCTGTGACGGACGGACAAAAACAGGGCCATAGCATATATCGTGGTAGCACAGCGTCGCGCGGTAAAAATGCAAGCTCTGTATAAGCGGTCGATGAGCAGCACAGCACGTCCAGTATTTACGTTGACTCGCAGCCATGTGCGACGGCACATCTTGAATTTTAAGGGGTCAGGCAATCTTCTCAAAACTGGCAAGTATATATTGCTGAGATAAGTTTAGGCCTAAATAAATACGACGTCGCATTGGGTTAAAACCTACATGCATGCAAGGTTGAATAACACTAAGTTGTACTGCTGCAGCTAGGACATTGCAAGGCTATGAATCGTCTATTTGTACGATGCACCAAAAATCGTCGTTTCGTGAAAAGTTAAGTGAAATAAGCTCCTTAAGAAATTTCCGTATTATAGTATGTAAGAAGCCTAGGTATGCCCTATATTGGATTGCGTTCTCCAGAGCCAGAGGACACAGCATTAGCGGTACCCTAACTAACCCGGGATTGATACTCTTAAAGAAACCAAAACACCTCGTAACAAACTTTTAAACACAAAATTGTCGACGAAAAATTAGTTTGATTGCCTAAAATTTTAACGGGTCAAGAACCCGGTGTAAAAATTATAGGAGGTCCGTCGACCCCACTGAACACCTTTTGCCGGCGCCCATGCTCGCAGCATCAGCAGCAACTGAACTGAACATTTGCAATGTGAGATGGGCCGACGAGCGTCCAACAGAAACGCCGTGCTCGCTCACTCGCTCGTTGCCGCCGACTCCCGCGGGACTCGGAGCCAGTCACGTCTCCGACCCCGACACCGTGGAAATGTACGACCATCGCTCTGCCGTTGTACGCGTTCGTCGGGGAATAGTCAAGCGCGCTCGACCCGCAACAACAGCGCTGTCTAGTCAATCAAATGCCTGCTCGGTCACTTGCAGGTGTTTAATTATTGACCGACAAAATACACATTCGTGACACCAGTTGAGCCCGAAACATGCAGCTTCCAGCTCATAAGAGCCACTAATGTAGTTACAGTCGCCGGCTGTATAGCTTTAGTGAGCTTTAATGCGATGTAACGGTCGCCATCTCTCACTAAAGCTACAGATGGCGCAATTACATTGTACACGTTTTACCGACCAATTTAGTGGTCCAGGACTGCAGTCGGCCTGCTGTGTGTGTGTGTTGTGTTCGCACGATGACTTTTGACCTAGATATCTGACACGATGATTCAACGACCCTTGTACTCAGAGAAAAAAAAACAACAAAATTTCGGCCTTTTCTCGAACTGTCGCTACTGCGCGGATCGCGCCCAAAGTCTGTTGGGGCGAGCCCCCAACATTTGGCTCACAATGTTCCAAATTTCATCCAAATCGGTTCACTTTCGGCGGAATTATAGCCGAACGCGTGAATTAAGGCCGTTCTTTTGGCCCATAGAATTTTTACAATATTCGCCAGAACTTCGGGCGAATAACAAGAATTCGCAATAAAGTCGAAGTCGTATGCTTTTGAATTACACATCTGCATCGATTTCTGGTTGTAGACTGTGTTCAAGAACATCATATTTTGGAAATTTGCTTAATGTAATATCACTATCTAAAAACTACCGAATCAGCGCAGGACGCCTTTGCCAAAGATTCTTAGAAAAACTAAAAAACAGTAGGCCTATTATATTCTGGAAATATCATAATATCATCGAAATGAACACACGAGAATAGAAACAGTCATATACGAACACTGAAATATAGGCTATCTACAACCTGCACATCTGGCTCCCACGAATCATTATGCAGTTTGTAAATCTCGCACGACAAAAGTTATTGCACCTCATTTCCACCTTTATTACAGCAGACTGGCTTTAATAAGCAACGACACAGTTGATTAATACTCACGTTTACAGACGGTGTTGTGGTCGGCTCCGCACGGCGCGCTGATGTAGTATCCTTCCATGCAAGTCTTTACACATTCTACAACGAAATTCTACAACCTATCATTTTATACTCCATAATAATTATCTGCCCCATAGCTATAGCATATAGCATAGGACAGATAATAAAATCGTTTTACGTCTGTGCGTGCGTG
>Ga0209780_1002492_pt1 | contig 13129 bp, 9 predicted proteins | sample WorMetexBAHAMAS2_FD_187384 | JGI IMG/M metagenome (GOLD analysis project Ga0209780, IMG submission 187384) | Marine gutless worms symbiont microbial communities from Max Planck institute for Marine Microbiology, Germany - Inanidrilus exumae... | ecosystem: Host-associated > Annelida > Digestive... | reverse complement strand
GCAGTATGAAACTAAGCAGGTTTCTCCTAGCCTGTCAACATCCCAGAGCTGAACCCCATTGATTACCAGATTTAGGAAGTCATATCGCAGCGTGAGTACAAGTCGTGATTCAACAACGTTGAAGAAGTGAAGCACTGATTGAAGTCTGGCAAGGAAGTAATACAGCATTTGAAGGAAAAAATGAGCATTCTGCGTATTGCCAGAAGCACTAGATAGGCGATGTGGGAAAATAAACTAGCTGTTGATTGCATAATTTCTAAGTAATATTTCTGCCCAAAATTACAATCAGACAGTGCTAAAGTTACAGCTGAAATGTTGGGATCTTTTTGTGGACATAGTGTATTTGCCTACGTACGTACGTGTATACAGCTCTTATAATGCTGACATAGTTGACTGGTGGACAGAATACGAACGCGAGGCAATAGCTAGGTGCAGAACTGGTGGAAAGGTAGGCGAGGCAGGCACAGTCCTAGGGCGCTGCGGTCCAAGGGCCCATGGGCCATGTTCTGTACAATAAAAATTGAATGTGAGATTAAGTGTGGGTATATTTATTTGCACAATGCATTTTTCGCCCATGGTCTTTCAGCCATTTGTACCATTAGCATACTCTTGCAGAAATAAATAAATTATTGGGTCTGTCTGACAAATATACTGTATTCTTACGTCTATAGATATGCTTGGCTAGTAAGTCGGCTGAATCTTGTCTAGGTCCCGCACCTGCTTCTGCCAGGCCTGGCTAGGCGAGGGGGTTGGTTGCTTGAATATGATCACGAATTTGCTGAAGGAAACTGGTAAGTAGAATGACACTTGCATGAGTGCTGGAGAATTGGAATGGAATTGCATCACGTTTTCTCTGTGTATTGTTCATTGCTTACGTATTAAACGAGTCTGTTAATTGGACTTTTAGACATCTAATTGCTGATAATTCACTGAGCTGATAGAAGACTAATACACGCTGCTGCCATTATTTATATGATCTATCTCAGTGTACGTTATTATATATTTGAGTACTTTATTTCATTTCAGGCCTTCGTTGGTTTGACACTGTTTCCGGGACTCAGGAAGCACATCCAGCACGTGATATTGTTAAATTTGAAATTTCCTTACTCACGTGAATTTGAAAGAATAGATCATCTAAATAGAAGACAAAAAGTGTGTCAAGAAGTTTTGTGCTTGCTACTACCAAACAGTGCAGATACACACAAGCGCGCACAGACAGACACCGTGACACATACACAGACACTGTTTTAACAGTCTTTTCCAGGTGATCGACCCTCATAGCTGGTTGCCCCTGGATTTTCCTTCTACAGTTGTTCCATACCTGACAGACCAAAACATTTCGTGTTCTCTTTAACTCCAACCAGACTTGTCTTTCTGTTACATTTCTTTCTACATTCGTCGTTGCACAACGTTTGAGTCAACCGAAGTCATCCGTACGTTTCATCTCACCGTATGAGCCAATGAGAGTCTTTACATTTCGTCTCATTATGCCTCTCTAATCACAAAACTAACTGGTTCTAATCCCAACATTTATCTTAGCTCTGCATTTTTCGTTCTTTCTCTCAAAGTACCGGGGTAAACCCATGCAGTTTTGTCTAACTGCGTGCTGCATGCTCCACTTACCACATAAGTTTTTAAAATGATTGATTGCTAGCATGTTACTCTAGAATGCTAACGCTCCAGTACACGTTGTTGGTTGGCATGTCAAGTCCAGAAACAGTGGAAGTACATGACGGTAATTGCTTTGCTGAGCTGAACATGTCGGCATGATGTTATGTTTTGTCTGTTGCTATAGATACTGGACATCAGCGCCATCGTTCTTGCCAACCTGTGTGTCTCGTACATTATGACAAGTCAGAATGAAGAGGTCGTTGTCAGTTGTGACATAAGAGTTATTATAAAACTGTTCAAATATGTTCAGTTATGGAGAGTTCCTTCAAGGGATGATGGTGTCAGAAAGCTGGCGTAAAGGAAAGCGCTCCTTCCTTCAACAGTCCCATGGATGAAGATAGGATGAGACAAGTGGATGATGTTTACATGGTTGGGGTCAGTGCTTTAAGTTTCCTTCAGTGCTTCGACACTGTTGTTTGGGTAACAGGAAGGACGACCATTCCGATGATTTCGTAACACGCCAGTGCCAGTTATCCTTGTAGATTCTCATCCCAATAATAATAATAATAACAGTAATAACCAAGATGATGGTGCTATCATCATGGCAAAGCCATTGCGAGAGTTCATTTGATGAATGCAGACTCAGCGCTGAAGTGGCCGCCAACCCTCAGATCAAGCTATCCGACTTGGACTGCAAGTCCGCCAGAAAAAAAATGGCAGTTACCGTCCACATCCAGCATTTCAATTTTATTATTACTCTGCGCGAGAACTGATACTCATTTTACCAGTCGGCGCTGTCTTTTCCCAAATTGCGGCACACACATCTGCTACTTAAGCAAAGGTGTGGGCGAGTTTTGCTAGCTGGGGGTCCAGTATATAGGGTCTGGAGGACGGAAGTCCCCCAGTGGGGTTCAGAGGCAAAGCCCCGATAGGGGCCTGGGGCTGAAGCACATATAGCATTTTAGCAGGAAAAATTGGGCCAGACTGGCTCTTAATAACATTTCTTTAAAACGCGCATTTTAACCACAACGTCAACGTGAAACCACATCAGTTGGCAGAGGGGGAGTACCCCATGCGTCAAACAATTTCTCATTGGGTTTATGAAAATCTTAAGTCACCCTTGTGGTGGCTGGGGTTCCGGACCCCCAGACCCCACTGGCCGTCTACGCCGCTGTATTTATGGAATCTGTATAACACGACATTGTTTTGTTAATGATGACAGGCGGAGGAGCTGATGCGGAAGATTGAGAAGGAAGAGGAGCGCGTGGCGTACGATCAGCCAGACAAGAAAGTCTATCATTTGTGCATCGTTAACTTAGTCATCGGGTATGCCACAAGTTGCAGAATAGTTCACAAATTGCAAAATGTTTCTCTTAATGAACCAGCTGTTTAAATATCTATTATGTCATACTATTGAACATTTACTATCGTTTTACCCACGCCGACGGCAGTCGCGGTGCTAGGGTTTTCACTGCCATTTGTCTACGTGTCTACGTGTCTGTCTGTTTTTCCACACGATATCTGAAAAACCGACGCAGCTAGGATCACTGAACTTGACAAAGAAATGTTCAACGATGAGTCCTGGAAAACCATTTATATAATGTCAATGTCAATGTCGCGAGTCACAAAAAAAACACTGTCGGCGTGGGTCTTTGCACTCTAGTGAGTGCTGGCTGCTTCTTGTCTAACATTATTTAGCACCTGTGAGAATTTACGTGTGAGATTTTCATTCAGCTTATGTGTATGGGCTAATGCCTTTTGATGTCTATAAGCCTTCCTTTAATAATTAAAAAATGAGATAATACGACTGAAGATGACACAATGCAGTATTAATTCATGCATGACGTTTGCTTGCAGCAGTAGACGTGTAACGTATATGTATGTTACTGGCAAAAATGTGACAGAAGGTCCTTCGTTTGCTTTATATGTAGCATGAGAAAACGCAAATTTTCTAGACACAACCAACCATTTATGCATTCAGTGAAAAATAAGATTGAAAAGGTAAGGCAGTATTTATCTACACCCTCTCTAGGGGTGTTTAGCCCCTCACTGCAGACTACACTACTGGCAGTTTTATATATACATCCCTCTAGGAGGTGCTTCATTATTTCCAAGGTTTGAGTTTGTATGCAGCCTAAAGTGTACAAAATGCTATAACCAGACTCTCTCTCTCTTTCTCTGCCAGTCACAAGATGTGCTATTTTTATATTAATAAATTAGCCCCATACGGGACTGACGGTCGACTCCTACTTACTGCCAACTTCAATGTCACGTGACACAAAAACTGTGATAAAAATCGAATATCCGGTCCCGGTAAGCTGTAGGTATTGTCCCCTAATTTTAGAATCCGTAGTCATTTGCCAGCCCCCATCATAAATGGGGGAGGAGATAGCCTCTGAAAACGGCCGAATTTCCGACTTTCAGGGACTCGTGACCTTGACCTTGACCTTGGATCGGGTCATACTGCATACCGTCATGCATCACTCATCGACCTCTACCTAAATACCAATTTCATTGAAATCAAAGAAACGTTTTGTGGACGGACGGACGGACGTACGGACATTTTATACACGTTTAATCGTTTTCTGCCGAGGCTCTGCCCCGTACTCCACTGGGGAGCTCAAGTCAAGAGTAGCAAAACTTTCCATGCCCCTTGTCAAATAAGGAGATGTCACCCCTCCAATACCCACCTTCTAGGCTCCTTAACGCCTTCGGCATCTCGTGCTCAACGCCTTTGGTGCTTCGCCTCACCACGTGACCCTTTGCTTCCAGCTTTCACCCCCACACGTGATTTGATTTCCCACATGAAAGCTACTGACTGTGACTATAACGTATGAAAATTGAAATTAACATGACAAACATCAACGCACATGTGACTGACAGAGAAGAGAGTAGTAGGCTAATTCTCTAATTGTTTGTGTAATTGCTGCGTCTCAGAACTCTCTACTGCGCCAAGGGCAACTACGAGTTTGGCATATCACGGATCATCAAGAGTCTGGAGCCGTATCAGAAGAAGCTCGGTACAGACACGTGGTACTACGCCAAACGATGTTTCCTCTCAGTTATCGAAAACATGGCCAAGCACATGCTGATGATGAAGGATGCTTTTCTGCAAGAATGTGTTCAGTTTCTTGAAGCCTGTGAGCGTAAGTGTTAGATAGTTAGTTTGGTTTTAACGGCACTTTCAAGTTTCAACACAGTTTCGGTTATATCGCGCCTTTAGGGTTATAGTTTATCATACAATTTTATAGGCCTACTTTTGATGAAGTCTATAACATTCTCGCAAGTTAAGTTCATCAGTGTTAGCCTGAATGTGTCGCATGAAGCATTGTCAAAATAGGGGCTCTCTCAATCTATACGTCTTCAGTGAACATTTTCTTATAAGGAACAAAAGACCAATTACGTTAATGGCCTATGGAAGATAACATAATATTACTCTAACGACTCCATGACACTGAATGACACTGAACGGCTTAGGCCTACTGACTGCACTGTCACACACAGTATCAGGTGTATAATTTGTTCTAATATTTAACTGTGTTGTACATAAAATAATAAATAAATAGTTTTATATAATATAGTTTTCTAATAACACACCGAGACAGCATGCTGCTGATGAAGTTGCTGATGGCGTTACAGTTCAATAATGTTTTGTGCAGAAAACTGTTTGAGCATGGAGCCTAACCAAAATGTAGGCATAAAATTCAAATGATAAACTATGTAGTACAAAACAGGAAAACGTGGAGTTTAACAATACAACATATACACTGAACAACGCATCAAAGTTTAATGTGCATTTAACGAAACGGCTTCAGATTCTGCAGGACGTCCTTCGCTAGAGCCGTCCTTCGCTTTTACTTTGGACACTTATTTCCGTTTTATTGTGTTATTTATTTGTTATTTTCGCGGCACTCAATGGCCTTTCACGTGCCGTTAGCAACTACTCGTTTGTTAGTTGTCTGTTTGTGTCGCGTGCACAGTATACGGACGTGACGTGCGAGCTCACGTTGAAGCGCCGCTCGAACAAGAACCGATGCATCCCGGCAGGAATACAGTCACCTACGAGGCTCGACTGTTGAAGTCGCTCTTCCTACAGCTCATGTGACAAACTGTTCGTGACCGCAGAGCTCTCAGAATGTACACTTTCAGTTCGGTTGCAGTTCTTCGGCCGTTGTCATTAACTGAAAGAAATAGTCATAAAAGAAGATAATGTCTTAGACGTATAGTTCAACAAAATACAGAACTGATCGCCCGCCGGAAATTCACTGGTTTTGTTTCATCAAACTGCTGTATAATTGTAAGATAATTGTTATTTAAATAATCTATGTAATACTATTATACTGTGCTCAGTATGCTGTTTTCAACTTTCACTGATGATGACGAATGAGCCGATGAGGAAAGTTGTGAAGCAAGAGTTGCATGTAGCATACGTTCAAACAGTGCGATGTTTGTGTCAACGGCAAAACGACTACAAACACTGAGTTGTTTTTCAGTTTATCCGACGAACAACTTAGTTTCAGTTACGGAAGTGTCCTGGTGTCGACTGTACACAAGTTATTTTTGAAACTGTTACTGAAAGATTAAGTCTGCAACTGATCCGTCTTCACAATAAAAGGCCGAGACGCACCGTCCGACATGACGACCCAACATGAGCCGGCAGCACCTGTTGTGACGGCCTGTCATGTCGGCTGACAGCCGACATGACCCGGCCCATGATGGCCAATAAGGGCCATCATGGGCCGACATTTGGCAAGCCCGAGTCGTCATGCCGAGTGATGTCGGCTCATGTCGGCCCAGCATGAGGCGACATCACCCTTTGTGACGGCCCGTCATGTCCAACAATGTCGGGTCCTGTAGCACAGGAACCCGACATGACCGGCCATCATGTCGAGTGATATTGGACCGTGTGTCGCGGGACCCGACATCATGGCACGTCATGTCGCCCGGTCTTGACGACCAACACTGGACTGCGGTGGACTGCGGTTTGTATGCGGTGGCGTATTAAGATGTTCAGAAAGTGGCGTAGCCAGCCCTTCTCAGCTGGAAGTGGCGGAGTCCACTCACGTCTGTCGACCGCATATGACTTTTGACTGAGTAGCAATTTATGAATCTGTCAGTTAATAATTTTTCAGCACTTTCCATGGACCCCAGGTCCTGATTGCAGGTGACTATAGTCTCCTAAATGCAAATGTCTCCATGCAGATACGCAACTGTTCGTGTCGGTTAACTTCTATCGCTTATTGAACAACATTTACAACGAAGCATTCGTGTGATGCGGCAGACGTTTAATATTCAACAGTCTCCTACAAAATCGGTTAGAAAACGTACAAAACGCGTATCTTTGATACTGCAGAATAGGCCTATCTCTGATACTGTGAAAACTGTCCAACGGTTACCGTTGATACACCACTGTTCCTAGCAGCAGAAGCGTCCAGCACCATCCACAAAATGTGTTTAAATCATAATCGACATAACGTCCGCATTAATAAAACGCGGAATGTTATAACAGTATCCGCATATTTGAGATTATCCAGAGGAGTAATCGCTGTCAGTCTTAGCCACGCTGACAGTTGGACAAAACCAGGACGACGTCAATAAAAATGCTAATTAGGCCTACGTGACAATGATGAAGACAATGATAAAATGAACTGTGCTAATGTGGAATCTCACAAAAGTGTCTCTGTCAACGCACGTCAATGATTATAAAATAATAACAAGTGTCTACAGATGTCGCACGTAGGCTTTAGCGTGGTCTGTGTGTCTGTCTGTGTTGGTCACACGGATTTCCTGTGCAAAAACCTATACAGATGTCGTTTGGGGGGCTGACGCATGCGGTTCCAAGGAACCATGGGGTCATGAACGGACGAATACATTCGCAGTCGCATGGGGTGACAAATCGGCGATGTGGCCTTTTGCCAAATTACTTTGGACACTTGTTATTGTTGTAATTGCATCCAACAGCGCAATAATTCAAATAATGTGCAAAATGAAACACGTATAGCAAGTTTCCGCAGAAATTGCATGTTTCATGTATCACACTGACTCAGCTGTCACCACTGAGTTATATATTCTACGTTTTTTAATTGGATATCATTGGCTATCACACACACACTGACGAATTTGTACATTTTTTACCGCGCGACACTATGCTAGCGCGGTATATGCTGTCGTCGTCTGTCAGTCCGTCTGTCTGTCCGTCCATCACACGCCGGTATTGGACCAAAATGGCTAAACATGGGATAACGCAAACAACGCCATATGATAGTCCAGGGACTCTAGTTTTCTCATGCCAAAGATCTAGGCGAAATTCCAACAGCAGCGACAAATATCTCGCTGCATCTCATAAACGGTGCAAGATAGGGACATGGTTACTATTGAAAGCCAATAGGAACTCGTATGCCCTCTATTGAATAGTGCTATTTCCAGTGACCTCGAGTGATACTAACTACCCCAAACAACCCCATTTTCGATATTTTGTATTGCATTTCTTCGTAGTGGGTGGAGTTAGAGACTTCCAATTTAATAGGTAGGTTGATGGTAGCAAGTGCTATAGCCCACAGATGGCAAACCATCCCTGAATGGGGCGTGGTTAAGTCACGTGAACCATTTAAATTTTGATGGGCACCAACTATATCTGTAAAACGGCTGCAGACAGAGTTGTCACGTCGATCGTCTCAGATGCTGTCAACTTGGGTGGACGGTTATTGTGATAAACTGGTGACGGTCGTCAGTCAGCAGTTTATCACACTGACCGTCCACATCTGCGTACAGCACGGTGTGCGTGAGGCACCGCATCGCGCGGGTCTGTCAACGGCAGCGGAGACTTGTCAGTTTTTGCCTCACCGGCAACGAGATATTTTACTGTACGACAGAAAAGCTGGAAAGACGCAACGCCATTAAATTAAAACACAAAAATAACAGAAGACAAAAATGCGGTTAAAACGCTTATGAACGTACGCGCAAATAAAATAACGCAACACGGTGGCACTTCGGTGATTTTGAAGTTTTCTTTAAATGGATCTGAATGGAAGACAGCGATGCCTGATTGCAGTGAATCTACTAAGTGCGTTGAGTGCGAAACTGTTACAAAAATTAGATTTAAAAATGAGATAATGCAACTGAAAATACCATATTCCGTCATAAAGTCGTGTGTGTCATTTGCTTGCAACAATAAACAAATATACGTGTATAATAGCAAAACTGCGACAGAATGACCTCTTAGTGATTTGGGTTTGACACAACTTCAACGAAAAATGAGGTTGAAAAGGCATGTAACGTGCACGTTCCATACAAGGCACGAAAATTGAAATACAATATTACACTGTAAGTCTCGCGGCTTGTGGCATGCCATCATTAATTATTACGTGGCCGCGTCTACACCGTGTCTAAAAAAACAATGCACTTGACGTTTGATCATAACTTCGGCAAACGTAGACCGATTTCCAAACTTCTTTCACTCTCAGATTCCTGAGAAAATTTTGTACACATAGGCCTATGTTATCAAGACTATCCATCTCACCTTATGTATGTTTCTACACTATCTTGTGAAACTTGAAAAATGCAATTGCTACCGATTTCAATGGCCTATTGCATGTGAAACTTCAGAAGTCATCTTGGAAGATATAAGGCCACCTTAGTAGCAGCTCAAGTTTGAATCCTGTGAGCTGTGACTATAAAAATCTTTAAAACAATACACCAGTGCTGCGCAGAAAAGGATCAATGATGTCAGCGAACTGAAGCAGTAGATGATTGACGTGTAACATGGACTGCAGCAGACAGTCACTGATGAAGCACCAGTGAATGGCGTAAACATCTGTGAGCTTGTGTTTGTACCAGAGATGGACGTTTTCAACACTTGCTTTATCTTTCGGACTATTTTTCAGACCGGGGGACTTTTAGTTATTAGTTATAAACATTAGTGACTTCTTCTGACAATGCTGAAGTCATTTGTTGCATAAACTTCACGGAGTTTGTCATCGAGTCATATTCCGAACGTTCTCGTGTTATCTGCATCCTGCATGTACTTCATATACTGCACAGAAATTAAGTAAGTCATTACTGTTATATATTTGTAGCATTTATCATCTAAATGTTGTTAAGTTTTGTTAAGCTTCAAGTAAAACTGATCAATTTTGATGGTATGAATAAAAATTCATCCATTATTTTACAATTTTGAATTTCACAAGGTACTGTAGCAACACAGATAAGGTAAGATGGAAAACCCTACAAAATTTACACACAGTTTCCTCAAGAATCTGTCAGTGAAAGAATTTTGACAATCTGTCTACATTTGCCGTTGTTATGATCAAAGGTCATATATATTGTTTTTTTCTGAGACACGGTGTATAGCGATAAGCGTAATGTAACGGTCTGGCATCTGTCCGTCGTTCAATCCGTCCGTCTGTCCGTCTGCCCCGTCTTTTCTAACCTCAATAAAGCACGCGGCGCATACTCAACGAGACTCACCAGAGGGCAGCACGCGACGCGGCCATTTCTGTCCGAGTATTACGAGGATGGATATTCTAGTTTCGACAGTAGGTAGCAAAATAGCAGCATGTCGCAAACAGTGCTACGAAAATTTTATGATGACTCTGGGATGAGTCCAGAAAACTGGTCACCAGGATCCCTGAGGACCTTCATCCGGCCTTGGCGTTATGAGTGAAGACAAGAAGCGCGACTGCCATGAGCTCAGCTGTTTTAAACAGCACGTTTAGCAGCGGCAAAAGAAGATGAGCAGCTGAATCACAGCCATAACAACAGCAGCAGCAATCACGACAAAAGTGTCCGCCAAGCCGCCGGGCTGTTCGTCTTCAACCATCGTCACGTTGCGAGGTCTCGGTTGATGAGGACTGCTCGACGACCAAGCGGTGCTCGGCGCTGTTGGTTCCGTGAGGTCGAGCAACTGTGACCGCGTGGTCTCGTACGGCGGTGGACTGGTCGTCGTCGCTGGTCGAGGGCGCGAGAAGAAGGCGGTGTAGGCGATCTGACGGGAACGACGGAACGACGACGTGGACCGAACGGCGACTGCGGCGTGGCACTGGTCGCCGACGAGCAGATAGAACGACAGCGTCGACGACGGACGTCGACCTCTGCGGGTGACGTGACTGAACAGCCAGCAAGTCAGCGTGGACGAGTCGGCGACAGAGTTGGTGACGATGACAAAGTCGTCCGAGTCGGCGACCGCGGACGCCTCGAGACATCTGTAGACAGAGTCGGCGAATAGTCGCTGGACCGCCGACCCGCAGTCGGACAAGGTCAGCCTCAGAGACCGGCCAGAATCCGACAGAGTGCCGCTGCACTGGTCGCGGGCGGCGTCGACGACGAACTCGGCTTCGTACTGAACGTCGGCGACGTCAGGCGGCAGCCGACAGTCGACGGACGCACCGCCGTCGACGACCAGCGACAGAAGATAGCCGCTCGTCGTGATGCCGTTGCCGACCGTGGCTGCCGGTGACGTGGTCCAGCGGTCGAAGTTGAACGCGCTGCAGTTGACCGGGTCGAGCGGTGAGTGGACGAGCGGCCAGGACGACGCGTCGCTGAGTTGTAGATAGAGAAGCGACGACGAGCGTCGAAGAGCGCGTGCACAGCGGTAGCGAGGACGACACCCGGCACCGTACACCGTCACCAACATCATCACACCCTCGTCACCGGCTGCGCCAGTCCGCCATCGCACACAGTCCATCGTCAGTCCGTCAACCTCGCTCTGGTCCTCGTCGTCAGCTGTCCGCCGGGTGACGTGCATCGTCGTCTCGTTGATGGTCACCGAGGCGCCGGATGCACGATCAGTCCAACTTCCGTGCCACGACGCAGGAAGCTGGCACGAGCTCGGGCTTGTATCGTCACAGAGACCACAAGTCCGCGGACATGACAACGCCAGACTGTGCCACCACGCCGTGCCCTGCTGCCCTTCATTCCGCCCCTCTCGACAGTACCGCTCTATCTGTAACACAGTCGTATGTAATGAAGGCTAGTGCGCTGACCCGGACGATGTAGTCTAATGTCAAACAAGTAATAAGTAAGTAAAATTAATTACAGTAAGTGACTTCGTCTTATCTCTGTTTTAGCATTGCTGCCATAATTATTACTGGTCCGCCTACAGCGTTACAGACGACGACAGACGACAGACGCCAGCAAGCAAAACAATACTGGCCCATATTAGGCGGGCTAGTAAAAATTTCCATGCAATAAGTGACTCGGGAGCAGCTGTGTAGTAAGTTCGATTCCTGCCGAACCTATGTTATAGTCACTGATGACACCAGAAACCACATCCTCACACAATTGCTCTAACGCTGCAGAAAAAAGACAGAAACCATCAAGACCAAGATCTTAGAAAAAAATCGGCGGTCATGTTCAGTTCCCATCCAGTAGGCCTAATCCACCCGACTCTGCCCCTTCTTCTGCAGCAGACTGTGAAGCTGTACCCAAAAATCTCCGAAAAAAATAAGTCTCATGTGCATGTAGACGACTGTGGCTCGACGGCGTCGACGCCTTTTTTTAAACAGATTGATAATGATTACGATATCAGTTGTATTAAGATCCGAAGCATGCAGAATCGCTGGTTTAGTTACTCTGTTGCAAGCGTTAATTCCCTAAAATGTCGCATGCCTAGTAGGTTTGTAGTTTCATGGTGGCTTTAACTGTTTACTACGTAGTTGTTTCGTACGTTCATAACTTCATAGCCATATAATATGCGTTAAAATACATTATAATTCGCTAAAAAATTTCGTTTTCTGACATCATCGCGCGTGTACAGGGCCTGCTGTTTAGTGTACTAGTGGTCCTCCTTGGTTTGCCCTGTACTAGTTCCAGTTGGCGTTTGCACAAAACTGTAATTAAAGTAACGTTAATTTTCTGAAACAATCACGATTCAACTTACATATCACCGTTAATATACTGGCAATTCCCGGCTGGTAATTTATTACGAGAATGCAAAAATTCCTGCTGAAAAACGTAAAATTCGTTCACATTATAAAATACGTTAAATACGTGTATTTTCCCCAAACATATGAAACGTTTAATATGTACGAAACAACTACGGTTTACTACATACTGGGCTATTTGTGTCACAAGATATTACAGCTGCAAATCTAATAAACTCAATATAAAAGCAGTACAAAAATGCGTGAGACCGCCATTTTGGGCCACAACTTACACCATCTCAGTGCCATGTTTAGAACCCGGCAGCATCTGATGTTGCTGGGGGCGGGCCGCATGACTTGTTAACGGACGCAAGCGATATTTAAGGACAATTATTAGTGCTTCTGAACAACTTTATTCACCTTGAGAGGTAGCATAGAATAATACAGAACAATATAAACAAAAACAGAACAGACAGAACAGAAAAGAGACGTCACACATATAGTGTATTAATAACAAAAACTGATCATCAGTATAACACTTAAGTGTAAGGGTCTAGTTATTTATCACACGTAGGAAACAGCAAAAATCATTTTGTTATGACCATTGTGATGTGAATCTGTGTACACCCTTACAAGGCAACTCACTTTAATGTCCCATC
>Ga0209780_1002491_pt1 | contig 13130 bp, 8 predicted proteins | sample WorMetexBAHAMAS2_FD_187384 | JGI IMG/M metagenome (GOLD analysis project Ga0209780, IMG submission 187384) | Marine gutless worms symbiont microbial communities from Max Planck institute for Marine Microbiology, Germany - Inanidrilus exumae... | ecosystem: Host-associated > Annelida > Digestive... | reverse complement strand
TGTTCCGGCTCCGGAACAAAAAATGTTCCGAGACCGGACCGAACCGACGTTGTTCCGGGCCGGAACAGTACCAGAAACTGTTCCGGTTCGATCTCTACATGAGGTACTCAGTTACCTGTAAGGACACTTCTAAGTACGGTAATGTAGCACTTTGCATGATTTATATGCAACAGTCAAGCTTATTAACCCTGTGCTTAGCTATGCCAACATGGTCTGTATAGAGGTGGTAGCTTTGGTGAATTCAGTTAATTATAATGTGTTGTATGTTTTTTTGGTTTTCTGTAATGTGATGTACTGACTTTTATGTTTATTTGGTCCTGGCTGTTTAGGACGAAGAGCAAGAATATCAGTGTTCGCCGTGGCATTGTAGAAATGCCGGCGTATATTTCTATCGACAAAGTACAGGACAAAGCGTGTTCTGTATGTTGTTGCAAGCGAGAGTCGTCATCAGCGCAGAGCAGCTTGCTGACACGACGTTTCCTAATAACTGTGCTGGTCGTATGTTTCCTGGCAGTAACACTGTTGGTAGCTCGCTGGACTATATTCGGCCGGACAAAATCATTTTCCGAAAGTGGAGACTTCCGTCAGTCTTTGCACTGTTGTTCTGATCCTGATGAGCTATACAACACAAGTGCTGCTAGAATCTGCACCTTCGTTAAAGATGGCAGTGGTTACAAATGTCTCACAGTGAAGCCGCCGCAGACGACTGCAGTGAGTGGTGGGCTTGAAAATTCCAGCAAACAAGACGCTGTTGCCGCTGAGTATTCAGCCCCATGTCCTGCTAGTGCTGCTGCTCAGCTGGCAGAGGACATGTACAGTGATAATGATCTGCCAATTCGCAGGCTACCTCAGTGTCTTATCATAGGTGTGCGCAAAGGTGGCACGCGTGCCCTGCTGGAGTTTCTGAACCTTCATCCGGATGTGCAGGCTGAGAGACGGGAAATGCATTTCTTCGACAAAGATAATCGGTACAAACGTGGTCTGGAGTGGTATCGTCGTCAGATGCACGCTAGTCACAGAGGTTGGCAGTAATCTCACTGTTAGTTGCGATATGTCCATGCTTCTCCGAGAGTCTGAAAGGCTAATTGTGTGTTCAAATTGCCTTCACTGCTTTCACACTGTTGGTTGGGTGACAGGAAGAGTATCTGGCCGTTAAAAACTGGTCCTATTCATTTGTTGGTTGCTTTTCAAGATCCGTTTGAAGGAACTATTTTAGACTACCGGTATTCGGAGGCAGTGATGCAGTTACATCATTTGCAGCTGCATTAACATCAGGCCTGTAAAGAAATGTGCTCCAATTATATTTACCCAAAGTTTATTTTTTGGGGGACTGACCATCGTGGAGTAACTGCGGATAACATACTTACTTGCTACTTAAACAAAAAATTGTATTTGATTCTTAGTTGCAACATACCGGTATGAAACACATTGTGTGTTAAAAAAACGACACTGCTTTGGCTTGATATAACTTTGACGTGCATTAACCGATTTTGAGTCAAACTATAATTTTTTTTTTCCACTTCACTTAAGTAATGCTTCTGCACTACCTGGCAAAACATGGAAGCACAAAAATTGCATCTTTTCATACAAATGTTATATTACTGCTTTTCCAGAGTTCAACCAGTCGCTGCTTGATTTCTTCAATTTTGTTGACTTTCAACTCATATTCGTGCTGCTGTCGACTCCCTAAATATTGTAATCAATTGAGTTCAGCTCAGGAGAAATGAAGTTGAGAGTTTTGCACAGAACCAGTTGAACTGTGTTGCATGCACCATGTGCTGGTGCATGCATGAGTTGTGTTGCTGAAAGGCAAATAATATTGTTGTCGACAACGCGTTTGATAACAACTAACATTTGTTGAGATAGTAAGATATCCTACCAATACTGTCCTTTGACTTTTCACTTGAGGCTCGACAAAGAACAACTCCCACTTTTGACACAGCGATCGACATCACCACAGACTTGGTGAACGATGAGTGTGTGGTAACAGATGGTAGCATGCTATACTCGCTTCCTGGGTCTTGTTTGGTGCGTACGGCCGATTCTTGTGCGAATGGTGATTCAGCTGTGATACAAGTGATAATATGAATGTGTTTTTGTGTTTCTGTTGGCAAAACAACATTCAGCATTTAAGTGAGAAGACACAATTTTCGGCTGTCTGTTTTCCAAGGTAGTACAGAAACACCAGTTAGGTGAGGTGGGAAGATAAAGTACCAGTTGACTGCCTATACTTTTCTTAGCAACATTTCTGCCACAAATTATCAAAGTCATTCGATGTTTGTCGAAGTTATAGCAAGCCAAAGCAGTGTCGTTTTATAAGACAGTGTAGAATCCCCCCAGCTTATGTTAGTACAATTACGTCAGACCGCCAGCTTGTATTTGATGCCTAGCTTCTATTAGTTCATCCACAATACAGTGAACTAAAAACAACATGTTGCTCAATGGACAGTGCACAAACGTTTAGAAATTACTCACTTATGTTAAACATTTAATGCGACTTAAATTGTTTATATCAGTTTCTGCTGTATATTGTGCATACTGCTATTCAAATTCATATTCAAACCCATTTGGTACAAACCCTATACAAGCAAGGAATGCAATCCAGCATGTATCTAAAACCCCGCTTCTGTTTCAGACCTGGCTTCTGTTAGTACAAAATGCTCGGCACGTATTTTAGGCCCCGATTCTATTCTCTGTTTCAGGGTTTACAGTAAATTGTTTCGTGAACTGTTTGTGTGTTATCTGGATGAGGACTATAATGATTCGGCTATGAATAGGATGACAACCGCAGGTATTTATACGTTTGAGTAAACTCACTGCAGGCCAGATCACAATGGAGAAGACGCCAGCGTACTTTGTGGAGGATGAAGTTGCGTCTCGCGTACATCAGATGAATGCATCTATTCGTTTGCTGGTCACGTTTCGAGATCCTGTTGAAAGAGCCATTTCAGACTATTTGCAGGTAGCACTGTAGTTACGTTATGTGCAACTGTATAACATCTTTGCCAAAAGCTGACTGAAATATAACTTCTCTCATCCTGATATTGACCGCAAAAGATGATATATGATGACATTGTTGTCTTCATTGGTGCCATTTCCATGAACATTAACACTGCTACGAATTTGCAAAGGACAAATAAACGATGCTCACGTGGAAAGGAGAGGGAAGTACATCATAAATGACAGCTGCAAACATTGGGGAGTGATATTTCAGCTGAAAAAATAGTAGTTTCCTTTAAACACAGCACAATACGTTAATCAGAGCTTAAACTGGCACAGTAGAATGTAGTACTCAGCTTAGACGTGGTTTCTGCTTACAGTGTAATGTGCACTACTGTAAAACAGCTATATTTCGCGTGCACCAAATTTTCGCCATTTGAATAGAATTACAAAATTTAATACACGCGAATTTCTGAAAGATGCCCATTACCATAACTTTTTATGCATAGGATAACTGAACTGGAAAATATGCCAAATTAAAATGCACCAATTTTGTGACGTAGAAAATCGCGAAAGTACAATGCAGAAAAAATAGTGTTTCACATGCTAGTAGTTTTACCTTCTGCTCATGATACATGCAACCTGCCAGAAATAGTTTTGCCACTCTCCCATGGTACCAGTGGAAGCCTGTCTCTAGGCAGGTGTCTTTTCAGGGTTTCTACCACACGACACTGTGCTAGCACCATATGTCTTGTCACTGTGTATCCGTTTGTCTGCCCGTCTGTCACAATCTGGAGTTCTACCAAAACGGTGAAATCTACGATCACGCAAACAACGCCGTACAGTAGTGCAGGGACATAATTTCCTGAGACCAAAGATCTTGGCTAAATTCTGATGGAGTCACCCCAAAGGGGCCGCCAAAAACTAGTAGGGTAGGTTAAAATTGGTAATTTGCGACTTATATCATGCTATATCTCAGAAACGGTGCAAGACAGGGACATAGTCATTAAGGAAGGCTAATATGAAATCAAATGTATGCTGTTGAATAGTACTATTTTCAGTGACCTCGAGTAATCCCAGCTGTCCCAAACCACCTCATTTTCCACATTTTTATCGCTTTTTCACATCTTTGTAATCAGTGGAGATAGAGACTTCAAATTTGATATGCAGGTTGATCATAATGTTGAGTTACCTTCAAGGTCATTTGCTTGCTTACTATAAGCCTTTTCAACTGTGATTTTTCATACTGCTGTGTGGCAGTTGACAAGGTTTTAACTGGAGCTTCTTTTTTAATGTGTGTTTTACCTTGTGTACTATTTCATGATAAATAAATAAAGTTTGGTGACAAGAAGGGCATGTGACATGTTTCAATTATCCGAACAGTTTTGGGGAACATGGTTCAACTGAAGTAGTGGCAGTAATGTACACTGTTATGCAGACACTGAGAACAATATGACATCGGGAGATTGATTTCCTGGTGAGCTTAGAAGCTTGTTTCATATTTCGACAACAGTTTGACAAATTGGCACGAAATTTGGCACTCTGATGCACATTTACCCTGAGATCCACACTGGCAGTCAAAAAATTTGAATTCCTGAGAATCCAAGATGGCAGACGGCCGCCATTTTAATAACATTTAAATTGCTATTTCTCAGCAATGGTTCGATCTGTTTCCGCGAAATTTGTTATGATAATACACAGTGACCCTAGTAATCCTATCAGTCATTAAATTACATTAATTAAATTGAGTATTCAGAAATCCAAGATGGTGGACGGCCGTTATTTAAAAAATTTAAAAATCATCATATATCTGTAGTGCCCACGTGGCCCTTTAACCGAAATTTACAGATTAGAAATTTGAATGATTAGAAATTAGATCACGTCAAAGATCATAATCCCCTGCGACTGTGACCAAATAAATGGCAATTTTAGTGTTTTAGCAATGCCAGTAGAGCTCAGATCCATCAATTGCCACACGACGTCGCTGGTAAGGGAGTGCTTAATATTCTAGGCGAAGTCCTACCAGTGATATTTGCCGTTTTAGAGCTATATGTCACCTTTACACTTGGTTGTAAACTTTTGTAAACTCTGCAGTTTTTACCATTTATAGCTATAGTCATCCGTGATTTGTGAGTTTGTTTTGTTGCCTTTGATTCCAGTTGTGCATTTCAGATTCAGGAGCAGCGTGAAGCAAACGGCAGGTCGCGTCTCAGTTTTGAGCGTTTAGTTATCGATTCGAACACTGGCGAAATTGACGACACGTACCAGGCCGTGTGGCGTTCAATGTATGATGTTCATTTGACAAGATGGCTACGTTACTTCTCCCTCGAACAGTTTCACTTCCTTGGTGCTGAGAACTTCATCGCTAATCCAGCAGAAGAACTGCGTAGAGTCGAGATATTTCTCGGCCTGCGGCACAAAATCACCAAGGACCTGTTCTATTTCAGCGAAAGTCGTGGCTTCTACTGCATGTGCTTTGATCAACGCAAACGCGAGACAAACCTTGGGATGCGGGTGAAACTCGACGGAAAATGCCTGTCGCCGAGCAAGGGTCGGACTCATCCGTCGATCGATCCGCACGTCTTGCGCAAGTTGAGGGAATTTTTTCGGCCGCATAACAAAAGACTATATCAGATGACGGGTATTGATTTCGGTTGGAAGTAAGTGTGTGTGAGAACACGTGGTTCTTGCAGTTTTGTAATGTTGAATCAATGAAAACCTGTAGAACAGTGTCTTTATGTATATTAATCATGGATTGTGTGTGTGTGTGTGTGTGTGTGTATTATATGCCGTTGTTATGTTATGGGTTGCATATCGTGTACAGCAACTGTTTCTCCTGTTACTCTTCCCTGTTGGTCCCGTACGGGCTCTGGGTCAGAATGCGCCCCTATTCATTTGTTAATTTTGGGTCTGTATAAATTATTTGTTTGCTAACTTCCTCTCTTGCTTTCTTCCTTATTTATTTACTTCCTTTACTACTTACTTAGCTGCTTCTTCCAGAATAGGCCCGTTCTATTTCCAGGCCAGTGGTCGTTGGAGGCGACCAAACCTGGCCTTAGTTGGTGTTTATCATGTGTAGTTGTATATTTTGTTATGGATGTATGTTTGCTTTTCTTGAGTTACATTTAGTTCCCAGTAGAGGGCCACAAGATTGACTGGGAAGAACGTCTCTGAGATGACCTATTTTGTGTCAGATGGGGCGTAAAACCTTAACTCTGTCAGTCAATTACAGCAACTTTTGATTCTTGTAAAAGGTGACACAGAAATCGATGCCATTGGCCATTGTGGGTCAAAAAGGTGCTGCGCTACTTGTGCATGCTGTTAATTTTGTTAGGCACTGAACGATTTTCAAAATTTCTGATTGTCAGACTTGGCAGTAAATTTATGGCAAAGTCGTCACTGATGATCCCACGACTGTGTTGTGGAATATTGTTTCTTTTTGACATCAGGTGGGCAGGGCAGTGGCCCCGGGTTTTTGCAGCCTTCACAGAGTATGAGTACTGTGTGATTATTATGTCAATATGTTGGGTATTGATTAGAATTCTTGTAGTCAAGAGCAGCAGTGCCAAAACCTAGACCAGCTCTCTCGAGAGACCAAGACCAGCAAGTGAAAAATAAAACAAATACACATTGCTCACAGTTCATTTAATTCATCTATGACGCCTGTGCAGTCTTGGTTCTGAAACGCAATTAGTGAAGTTTAGTTTAGAAAAACATGCAGTCTTTGTTATGTTATTAACTTGTGCAAAAAAGATTATAATTTTACGATGAATACATGCTTACAAATTATTGATCGGTCTTGAAAACAGCCGAGACGACTCCTTCAGGACCAGGACCCAGATCACGAGTACCAAGTCCAAGTCTGCAGAATTCCAGTCTCAGGCTGTCTCAAAACCAAGTCTGTGGTCTCCAGGACTGTATCTCCGATTCGTGGCTACAAATGCTATGCTCTAGTCTTATTTTTTGTGATTGAACCTGCGTCATATGGCTTTTGTGTAACCTGTTTATGCAGCATTCATTGTATAGTGATCATCATTCATTCTAGCGGAATATAGCGACTGTGTATCAGTGAAATTGTTGTATATATGTAATTATTACAGCAGTAGAGTGCTACCTTTCTTACTATGTTGTCAACTGTGTGTTTATAAAATAATTGTGCCAAGTGGATTAATATTTTATCACACTACGTATTCATCACTACGGATTCATCGGCATGTCATGATGTTGTGATATTTGGCTTCATTTGCATTTAGTGAGGTGGAAGAGACGTGGCTGGGGCGTGTCTAATGCTCAACCAAGCACAGAAACTGCACAGTTAATTTTGAAAACCCGAAACAGACAGTCCATGATATAACGTTTGTTAATCAGTCGCACAGCACTGTCTCCATCACCAGTGATGGTGTAACTACTATTACCGCACGACGCTATGCTAGCACGGTATATGTTGTCGTGTGTCTGTGTCCGTCCGTCCGTCTGTTCGTCACAAGCCAGCACTGTGCCAAAAGGCTAAACATAGGATCAAGCAAACAACGCCATACGATAGCCCAGGGACTTTAGATTTCTGATGCCAAAAATTTCTGCGATAATTCAACGGGGTGCACCAAATGGAGGTGGGGTAGGCGCAGATCGGCGATTGTTTTCGACCAATATCTCATCAACAATGCAAGATAGGGACATAGTTACTATGGAATACTAATAGGAACACGTACGTGTCTGTCAAGTGGCGCTATTTCCAGTGACCTCTGACTACCCCAAACCACCCCATATTCGCTATTTTGTATCGCCTTTTGTTATCTTCGTACTGGGTAGAGATAGAGAATTCAAATTTGGTAGATATGATGATCGTAGCAAGTGCTAGCTCGTGGATGGCCAAAGATCCCTGAAAGGGGCGTGGTCAGGTCACATGAACCATTTAAATTTTGGTGGGCACCAACATTAACTCCGGAACGGCTGAAGCCGGAGCGGCCAAATTTTATGTGCATGTAGGTACTGCAAGTCCCAGCATGAGGATCACAAATCATCCTTAAAATGGGGCGAGGTCAGGGTTACATGACCCACCTTAAATTTTGACGCCCTCAATGATATCTCTGGAATGACTGAAGCTATAATCGTCAAATTTTGCATGCAGGTAGACTGTATCAAATCGAAGCATACGGTGACACAGACAAACCACCCGTAAAAGAGTCACGTGACTAATTTTTTCTTCAAATTTTGCCCCAGTCATATCCTTGTAATTGGTGAAGCTGTACACTTCAAATTTCGTGTACTGATTGATACAGTGGAGTACGAGTGCGTGCATAATATAATACTCCCAAAAGGGGTGTGTTGAGAGTCACGTGATCTCTTTAAATTTTGGCAAATAAGTGATAATATGTCGGAAACAGTGCACGACTGGCAATATGTTTCATTGAATTTTTATCCAGCTGTAGGCCTAACAACGTTTCATTATTTGTATGAGATTGCACTTGTTGAGCAAAATAACTAGTATCGGTATTATTAGCCCGCACGGCATCGCGGTGCCGAAGGGCTTATATTTTACCACCGTGTTTTTTCTTTCTTTCTTTATTCATTTCTTTTCTTTCAATGCCTAATCTCTGAGGTCACTGAACGGATCTCAACCAAACTTGGACACATATTCACTTTTGACTGCTATTTGAAAAACTTGGTCCGAACTCCCCCGGACGTTTACCCCCACGGGCTGGGGGGCAAAAAATGCTTTTTTGGGACTGACTTTTAACTTTGAACGATCTCTGCAACGGAACACGGTATCAACAATCAGAAAGAAATTTGTCAATCTACAGGGACTCTCCTACATGCCCCCCAAATTTGGTTAACTTTTGGTCCAGAAACGACTGAGAACGATTGGCGAGTTTTTGCCCCCCCCTAAATTTTTGCATTGGGAGACACGGCCAGCCTCTTACTGTGTGGACGTTATATAACTGACAACAGGCAAACTTTGGCACGTGTTTTGTAGTGGCACGAGCTTATAGTCTAGAACAACAGAATGCCCGGCCGGCTCACGCTGGGCAAAGATCTAGTTTATAAATGTGATGTGTTCTAGTCTGGTTTCTTGACTGAGACACTGTCTGGAGTAATTGCTTGGTTACTCCGTGGAGATATCAAGCTAGCGTCCAGGACACTCAACACGTACAATGCACTTGTGTTCTTTATATACACAGTACATTGTCAAATATTTCACAAACATTAACACTCAGACTAGAACGTGCTCAGAGATAACAATACTCTGTCATGCTGCACTAATTTCCCTGCGTTTAGAAGAAATTATTATTTTGTATGTGACATTCATACTGAAACCAGCAGTCGGGAGTCTTGGGCAAGGTTATGGAGGCAGTTGCCTTACTTCTGCAGTCAGCTGAACCCATTCTAATATAGCCACCACCATAGAGGCTAGACCCAGTACCAAAATAACTAGCTTGATCCATTCAGCTGTTTGTACAACTCGTGTGAGAATCCAGCAGAATGTGAAAATATTACACTTGGGTTATCTTGGTAATTTCACTACACTGTATTATGCTACAGTGGACACCACAAGGCCACAGAGAAAGAGGACGACCAAGAAACAGGTGGAAAAGAGATCTGGAGAGGGAGATGTGGACAGCGGGCTTCAGGTTTAGCTGGAGGAAGATGGAGACGGCAGCACAAGATAGAGCTGGATGGAGACGAGTGGTCTGTGGCCTATGCTCCACTGGGAGCGACAACGCATAAGTCAAGTATTATGGCAGCAAATTTTCACTAGACACCGCGAAACATAATCGGCTGTTACGTATAGCAAGGCAAACGGGCAATTGCCTTCCCAATTTAACGCAAATCCATGCACAACTTTTCTTGAGTCGTAGTGACTAGTAAGTGATCGACAGAATGATAGAAAAACCAAACAACTTTCATGGACTGCTTCATACGGCTAAATGGTAAAAGTAAAATCTACAACATTACAACAGAATACAGTTATAGTATTTGTACAACATCTACTAATCTTACACGCGTACAACGTATTCACGAAATCCAGAACACTATAAATACGACAATTCGCACAGTAATGCGAAAGTAGGAAAAAATTATGTAGTTTACTCTAATCTGTGGTTCACCAATGAACCTACAGTAAAACGTACCAACAACCAGTAATTTGGTGCAGTCGTCAACCAACTAGTAAACCTTATAATGTTCATCTGACAAACAGAACAGTGCAACATCGGTACGGACGAATGCAACGTGGAACAAATCAGATGAGAAATCGTCTGTCCACGAGAGTTTTCTTGGCAAGATTGCTGCGACCGAGGCCGTTGCGAATAATCGTCACAATCTACAGCAATGCTAGATACAGTTAATTCACCGCAGCAATCTGCCGGCACATTCCACGTAGTACTTCATAGTTAGACCGTGGCTGCACTACACATTGAGTTAAGGTTTTACGTTCCACCCGACACAAAATAGATCATTTCGGACACGTTCTTCCCAGCCAATCTCCTGGCAAAGTACTGAAAAACTGAAACACAACAAAGCAGACGTGCATCCATGACAAACTATACTCGGTGATGTAGTCGAGGCATTTTTGCCGAGGCTGTATGACTACTTTCGGTGAGGCAAGGCGAGCCGAGGCAGCTGAGATGCAAGGCCGAGGCAGTAAGCTTATGATTGAGGCAAGGCAGCAAATGCTCAAGTTATGGGGGTTTGTCTTGGCTGACCCCTAACCATCACTCCGGGTTTTACGTGGCTTGCTCATTGACCATATCAACCAAGGCGAGACCGAGGCAGTGAGGTCGAGATCGAGGCAGAGGCAGTGTTTCTGAGGCCGAAGCAAGCCAATGAAATACCGAAGCAGCTGGTATGAGCCGAGGCATCAAAGTTTTCAGCCTCGAGGCAGCCTCGAGGTGAGGCATCTCCCTCGAGAACTACAACATAAAATAAACCAAAAAACTAAAGCCACGCTTGGTCGCCTCCTACGACCTCCAGCCTGGAACCGGAGAGCGCCTATTCTGGTTTTGGCACTTACTTACTTACTTAGACACTTACCCACTTACTTACAGCCCCGGGACCTACACGGGGCGGCTGCATTACACAATGCCAGTAGGCCTACAATTTGTCTATTTATATCAAACAGGACATTCGTACAGCGCCTTATAATGAGTGCGATACTCATCTCTAAAGCGTTCAGGTATGGCACTTGTTAACGAGGGTACACACAGTTTTACCGGCCACCCATGCGTTTATCCACGGATGGAATGAGCTATTCTGCCTTTACTCTCCAGCTGCACAGCATCACGGCATTTCGGCTGACGCTCATTTCCCGTCCAGCTGAGGGTAGGAGGCTGAGTTGGCCTGGGTGGCTTGTTACATACCGAGGTGGCATGCCCGCCCAAAGACGGGTCACCGTCCCAGTATCAACCAGGCTCAATGTACCGTAACTTTGTTGATACTTCCAACGTCGTTACCACTACGCCAATATACGGCGTGGAATACAAAGATGAAATCCCAAGGCCCAAAGCAGAAATTCGGGTTATGGTTCTTGGGAAGGGGCAGTGAACCTGGGTAAGTTGGGTATCCCCTTAAACTCGAGGGCAGCACATCATCCTACCTTCATCCACTACCGTAATTGAGTAAAGTAAAGCAAAGTATACGTCGATTTGTATAGCGCATCGTCGTAACTACCTCTAATGCGCTCAGACATGGATCACACAGTTTTACCTGCAAATTACACCATGCCTGCCTTTACTCCCCAGCCGCACAGCATCACCGCCCTTTGGCTGGTACTCATTTTACCGTCCCACGAAGGGTAGAAGGCTGAGTCGACCACAATGGCTGGTTACATACCGAAATAAAGTGCCGCCTCCGGGAGTCGAACCCGGACACGGTCACCCATCCCAGTACTAACCGGGCTCGACGTAGAGTAACTTCGTTGATACGACCAACGACGTTACCGCTACGCCAAACCACCAGTCCTGGGGGACAGTACGTCAGCCCATGTACGTCTGGCCCTTCAATACCAGCAATCAACTAGATGGCTGTATTGTGTTGAATGAACACAATACAGTATTCGGCTTGAAGCAGTCCGTTATATGTAATAGGTGTTTCCCTGGGCCCACCCAAGTCCTCGATGCAAACGGCATCTCGATCGCTTCAGAAGTTTTTGCAGGGCTCAGTAGGTGACAGACCAACAGACATAGCTTCACGACGAATAAAGAATTCAACTCAGTTTATTAAAATTCAGTCATCACCACGACCCGCAAAATGCAAAATAATTCGTCCATGCTAAAAACTGAGCCATATATATTCTCTGATTTGTTAAAATGCGCAATATATTCCTAATATAATTTGTAATTAATAGAGTTACTATTGCTAGTTGAAGTCTGTGGTGCCTTTACATTACTGTAAATCCGGAGGTTAATAAAACTGTTGTGTTTAGTGGCGGAATTCTCACAGGATTAATAGTATTAATGCCGTTACTAAGGCAGATAACAGTACCACAATATGCCACATTTAATGCAACAACGTCTGTTAAATAGAAACTGTAATAGACGACAACGAAAGCTGCTTGCCTGCATAACGAGGAAGGTGACTGCAGCATCGAGAAAGTAGCTATGAAATGCAAGGTCGACGAGACCAAATATCAACACCTCGAATATTAGCAGAGTAACTTCGTGGCCGTAGAAGAGAACAGAGGCAAATGACGTTCCATCATCTTCACATACACACACAGACACCTTCTAGGTGAACTTGGATCAGCCGGTAGATCCTGTGACCCCGATATTGATTGAGTTAAGGTTTTTGTGTTCCACCCGACACAAAATAGGTCATTTTGGAGACATTCTTCCCAGCCAATCTCTTGGCTAAGTACTGAAAAACTAAAACAAACACAACAAAGCAAACATGCATGCATCCGCAGCAAAATATACTACAACATAAAATGAAACCAAAAAACTAAAGCCAGGTTTGGTCACCTCCTACAACCTCCGGCCTGTAAACGGAGAGGGCCTATTCTGGTTTTGGTGCTTCATAAATTTGTAACTTAGGCCTACTTACTTACTTAGACATTTACCCACTTACCGAAAGGGGAAGTCTCGTCAAAAATGACCTATATTTTTAATTGGCCAGTTCGAATTAGCACATTTTTAGAAAACTTTTTGTAGTTCACTTCATTAAAAAATTTTCACTCGAAAGTGAAGTTTGCAGCT
>Ga0209780_1002490_pt1 | contig 13134 bp, 7 predicted proteins | sample WorMetexBAHAMAS2_FD_187384 | JGI IMG/M metagenome (GOLD analysis project Ga0209780, IMG submission 187384) | Marine gutless worms symbiont microbial communities from Max Planck institute for Marine Microbiology, Germany - Inanidrilus exumae... | ecosystem: Host-associated > Annelida > Digestive... | reverse complement strand
ACATTCGATTCCCGACTGAAACATCAAGAGTGATCACCAACATTTCAAAACCCGAGCACATCCAAGACCTAGTCCTTGATCACGACGAAAGTTCATATAGTTCTCTTCAGTTCCCGGAGGAAATATAACAAGTAACCGATACTACTTAGCTAAGTTGATGCTAAATACTGTTTACTTTACTTTACTTACTTACTTAAGTAAGGTTGAATATAATCACGGTAGGTGGAATATTTTAAAGTGGACCCACGGTGATTGTTGCACAGGTAATATAATGACTCACCTGTGGGACAGATGAGTGTCAACAGCGCCACGTGCTCGGTATAGCGCGACGCATATACACCGGCGATGCCTCCTCCCATTGATGTGCCAATCACATGCACTGGACTGTCGGTTAACTTGGCAGCCACCATCAGCTGTATGTACACAAACAGACCACGTGTTAGTCATGTCATTGGCGGATCCATTTCGGGCGAAGGGGACGATCGCCACCCTCGCCCCCAGACGGCTTGCAAAACTTGTTAGGCCCTACCAGACGCAATTTTGGGGCTTCAAACCACACCAAAATCACCAGCGGCCGGGGCTTCGCCGAACCCAACTGGGGAAGCTTACAGCGCTCCCTCATATCGCCGAGCTGTTGGGGAGGGGCTGGCTGCCTCTCTCCAAGAACCCCCGCTTTGGCCACTCGGGACTCCAGCTTTGGTCATTTGGGCCTCGCCGTGGCCCTCGCTTCCTAGCCAAAGCCTCCGAATCCGCCCCTAAGTCATGTTTGGTTATGGTAACACCTTTATTCTACAATGATAGTGATATAGCAATTCCGTCCGTCCGTCCGTCCGTCCGTCTGTCCGCAGTCCGTCACAAACCAGAGACTCTACTTTTCTCATATTAAAGATCTTGATCAAATTCCAGTGGGTCAAACTAGATCGCCATTGGTTTTGAGATCGGTGTAAATCATCGAATATTTATTACTAGCCCGCCTACATATAGTGTAGGGCCAGACCTGTAACGGTCGCTGGCGTCTGTCATTGTCGTTTGTCGTCTGTCGTCGTCTGTAACGCTGCCGGCAGGCGGGCCGGCCTGCCCCGGCGAGTGGGCGGTCGAACGGCCGACACTGCACGGCGGGCCAGTACGGTTACGTCCCGTTAAAGCGACACCTTGTTATATTATAAGCGCTTTTATCAGTCTTCACTAACTTTCGTTAAGTGACAGCTAAGCTTGTCGCCATCTGTAACTGATTAGTTAACGTGACCCGAATGTTCGTTGTGAAAAAGAAAACCAACAAAGAGCAACAGGTGCGCGTGACTGTATAGCCTACTTCTCGCAGTGCGTCAAGCATCAGAGACATGGAAACGTCGTCAGTTGTAGCCGGAATGCTGCTGTCTCCATGTCCTGGAAGATCCACGATCACGACGTGATAACTCGACGGCAGGCTCTACACGCAACGCAACTTTCACTTACGCTACTCATTGGTTATAATATGCATGAAAGAAAACTCTTTCGGTATGACAGATTTTTATCTTACACGTAGGCCTAACCAGGATTGAAATAAAACCTAAAGAATCTTAGAGCCGCTGAAAGACTTTCAGAAGTCTGTCAGTCGATTCGGGCATCTTCGAAAATATTCATAAGCTAACATGGCCGTAATTTTTATCCCATTATTGGGGCTTTGGGGGGGGGGCTACTGGTCGAGGTGCCAAGGCACCGAGCCGATCAGGGAGTTGAGGAATGGGAAGCGGGTGTCCCTTCCCCAACCGACTAGAGAATCTGGGGGCGTCGTAAGCTCCAGCAGTGGGTGCTCGGTGTACATAGCCCCAGTCGAAAATGATTTTCACGGAATTAGATGGCCAGAAAATAAATCTTGTCATTGAGGGTTAAGCCTCCTTACCCCAAGAAATTACGTCCATCGTTACGTCATTGACCAAAGAGATTCTAAGTGTTAGCTGATTAATAATTTCGAACATGCACTGCATGAAAAATTTTCAGTTCTATTTCGCATCCGGTAGCGTGTATGAAAAACAATTCTTTCGTGTTGATAGCATTACGTGATTTTTTTGTGCAGCTGTGCAGCGGTTGAGTGGTTGACAAGATGCCAACTAACATAGCGCATCGCGCGGTCCCTTCTTTTCTTAATAGAGTGCGCGGCGCATACTCAATGTGACTCACCAGGGGGCAGCATGCGACACGGCCAGCGAACTTTCGGCCCGATAGTAAGGGGAACGGGCATACTTACTAGCTTATAAATGCGATCAACAAGGAACAATTACAGCCATCTACTCTAACAATAATGACACACTGAGTAATGACCGATATGTTTAACACTTGGCACAATCCAGAGGAATATAGGCAGGTGGGCATCATGCGAATGGCCCCTTGTCACTGTACAAAAAGTAACAAGTTCAAAAGGAACCCACTCATAAAGATCGGTGTACCAGCTTCCCACAATCCTTCATATATAGCACTAAAGCGGGATGCTACTAAACAAAAATTTATTTGTCGGCGAAATATACTGTTGTTTATTAAGAAAAAAATAAACAAATGCCATGGTTCGTGTAAGAACACGTACTGACATGGTGGCCTAATACATGCGAATGTCACATTTACACATAACACAATCAATGTCTAACGAACTAGGAATTTAAAACCAATTTCAAAACACAGTCAGTCACGGCATAATATAAAACTACTAAGATACTGACGAAACGTTGTCGCAATCAATTAGAAGTGGAGTTGTAATTTTCACTAAGAACGTTCCAACACACGGTTAATACATGTAAGCCTATAGAAACAGATGAATTCTTAAGAGTGACCACAAGGAAGAATTCTAGAAGTAAGCAGAATGGATGAGGAGAGCGGATTGGTCGATGTCCGTACGTTAACGATGGAGGTCCAGTTATCCTTGGAGCAAGAGAAACCGTGAACGAAGACGAGCGAAGTGTGACCGGATCGTCTGCAACCACGTTCCGCGTAGCAGAGGCTTAGACACGCACCTGTTGTTACGTAACGGATCTTCAATCCGCTACGCCGCAGCGACGCCCTGCAAACGATATAATGCGACGACACACGCATAAACACGACGGGTAGCCGGCTCATAACGTCAACAACAACAAGTTTGTACGGCGCAAAATGACAGGAAGCTCAGCTATCGCAGATGGACCGCGCGACGCGCTATGTCGCTTGAAATCGTGTCAGCTGCTGCACAACTGTATCAGAAATACCGTAAAAAGACTTGAAGTAGGTGAGTGATCATGAAGGTCATTCAAAATCGTCAAAATTGCCGTTATTGATGAAGAAATTAATATCATTACGTTGCACCGTTTCCGAGATATTACCACATGCACACTGTACGTGACTGTCTGCGACCTTGAGAAGTCCTTCAATTTTAACAAGACTATCGACATGATAAGTACTAGGCAATTGACGATAAATTACCTTTATACGGGAGCGGAGTCAGGGTCACGTGACAGTTATTACCGCGCGACGCTATGTTAGCGCGGTGTATGCTGTCGCCATTTGTTCGTTCGTCCGTCCGTCCGTCCGTCCGTCAGTCCTTCCGTCAAAAGCCGGGATTATACCAGTGGTTAAACGTAGAATTACCAAGAAAACGTCGAACGATAGCGCATGGACTCTAGTTTTCTGGTGCCATATATCTCAGCGAAATTCAAATGGCGTCACATCAAACGAAAACGTCAAATACAGGTGGGGTAAGTCTAACTTGGCGATTTTTGACCACTATATCTCAGCAACGGTGCAAGATAGGGACAAAGTTACTATGAAATGCTAATAGGAACTCGTTTGCGCTTTATTGAATGATGCTATTTCCAGTAAGTAAGTAAGTAAGTAAGCAATCCTTTTAATTCTTGACAGCCAAACGCCATCAAGTAGCACAGAAAAACAGCATACAGTGAATATGACAATTTTACATTGACAATAAGTGACCCCTGACTACCCCAAACCACCTCATTTTCCGTATTTCACATCGCCCTTTATATCTTTGTAATGGGTAGGAATAGCGACTTCAAATTTGGTAGGCAGGTTGGTCGTAGCAAGTTCTCAATAAGTGACAAACTACCACTGAAATGGGCTTTGTAGGTGCGGCCCAACCAGACAAATTAGCCCCAACAATAATTGTAGCACATTGCTTATCGTGCTTTTGAGTAATTAAATTACTGAAAACACACACTGCGTTGTCGGCCGCAGCTCCGCCTCGCAACCCGCTTGGGAGCTTACAGCGCTCCCCAGGCTGGATTCGAGGGGCATGGAACGAGGACAAAAAGCAGAGGGAAGGAAGGGAGGGAGATGGAGGGAAAATAGTTGCATCCAGAAAATAAAATCTGGGCGCCTATGATCTCAAAGTTGGTACACAAATAGAATGTGGCAACAGATGACAAAAACCTCCAAGTGGATGCGTAATCTGCGCCAGGAGTGTGGAAATGGAGCTTAAATGTAATGAGGCCGTCAACAGACACGTCGCGCGGTCTTTCTGCGGTCTCTTTTTTGTCACATAAGATTAACTCTTCCACGGGGAGTCCTATCCACGTATTGATGTTATCTATCCAAGCCGTGCGTGGTCTTTCTCGCCTGCTTGAACCTGGCATTGTTCCTTGCATTATCTCTTTCTCCAGGCAACTCCCTTGTTTCCTCATGGTGTGACCATAGTATGCTAGCTACCTTGCTTTGACAGTGTCTAACAGTGTCCTCTTTACGCCAGCTTTGTTAAGAACCCACTCATTTGTTTTCTTTGCCGTCATGACAAGTCAACACGTATTGTATTGTATCGTGAAGCGCTAACAGACATCACGTAGGCGAATATAGGGTAACGACAACATCGACTATGAGAGTATTGGCCTACTGGCCGCATTCCGTATAACTACAGTCATAATGATTGACAGTTTGCGGTTAACAGGTCACCCAGTTGCGCAGCAGACTGTCAATTCCCGTTAAAACTCGTTCACATCGAATGAACTGAAATGGACCGAACATCTATCGTGACTACAGACGACAGTGGCGGGAGTAGAGTTTTCAGCGGTGTTCGTGTGTCTGTCTCTTTTTTGCACGATATCTCAAAAATCGATGCAGCTAGGATGACCAAACGTTACACAGAAATGTTCCACCAGGTTAGATTAGGTTAGGTTAGCGCCACCACGAGTCCTGCTGGAAACTCATATATTTTGAAGTCAAAAGGTCAAGGTCACGAGTCAAAAAACATTGCCGGTGTGGGTCTTTGCACTCTTGTGAATGCTGGCTTTTTAGGTTTGCGATTTTTACTGACAACAAAAAATATAAATTTAGTATCAACATCCATTTTGTATTTTTCATCAACAACGGAAAATGGGAAATGGACTTATGTCGACGCAGTAGAGCTGCCACCTAGCCAGTAGCGAATGACTCCATACAACGTCACTATAGATTTACGATAATTTCTCATGATATGCAATATAAACAAAGTACGTCCGTCTTCGCGGACGGCCGTATATCCACACATGCCGATCCTACATACACACGCCGCGCGATATTGATAATTTGATATGCACGCGATTACTGGAGCTCTTCCCACCCTGAACTTTATTTCCGGGTGGGTGGCCGATTCGTCCGATTTTGGACGTATGGTGGAGCAAAGTTCCCCCCAAATGGGAGATTCCCTGCCCAGGACGCCCCTAAACCACCGTGCAAAATTTGACGCCGCTACCTTTATCTTCGCCGGAGAAATCCGTAACCGTATAAAATTACAATCAAACAAACAAACAGTTAACGATATATCCACACCTTGCCTATCGGCATGTGTGGATAAAAAGGAAATTACCACAAGTCAGAAATGCTGAAACATACATTAAACGAAAAATCACTCAAAAGCAACGACGAAATGACAAATCCCATTGATTATAATTAATTGCGTAAAAGACCAATTTATATTTTAATAAAAGCAAAAGGGCCCGAAGGCCACTTACATTGCAGTACAGAGCACAAATAAACAGTATGCACGGTTACTGACAGGAGCTAGTACTAAATGTTCGATACAACCAAATGTTAATGTGACCAAGTCTATAAATAGTCTAGAAATAATAGATTTTACAATATCTAGCTAGGATAGTTTGAATTTGAAAATTGAAATGAATGTCCATATTCCATTTTCCATTTTGAGTAAAAATCAAAATAACGATGGACACACGGACCCCGGTTCAGTTAAGTTCAGTTCAGTTCGCAAGATGTGAGCGAGGCTTTAGCTATTAGCTAACGTTATGCTATTAATGATAAGTCGGTCAATCCGTCGATGTGGCCTCGGCACGACATGGGGCCAATAATGCAATACAATTAACGAACGTTCAAGATGTCTAGACTGTCAGCAGTCACAGCGCGGTATACTTTATATGACATAACATGACCGATTAGCGCGATAGACTCGATGGCGGATCCAATGTGGGAGGGCAAGGGCCATTCCCCCAAACTCACGACCATTCTTTTAAATGCTTGCCATGCACCAGATGGCTTTCTTTGGCATTCAGATTTTACACAGTTCAATTTCGGCTGGGGCTCTGCCCCGGACCCCGTTGGGGGAGCTTACGACGCTCCCCAGACCCCTAGTTGGCTGAGGAGGGGAATACCCCCTTCCCATACCCACTTCATTCCCCACCTCTTCGACGCCATTGACGTCTCGCTCTCGACGCCTTTGGGGTCGAGACTTGGTGCCTTCGGCACCAAAAAACATACACTGGAGGTGCCCCCTGGCTACACTGACATCTGAACACATTGTAATTTGTTTATCTGCAAAACTACAATGTTGCATTTGAAATGATTTGAAATGAAAGCCTTTTCGAGTGGGCCCCACATTTGAGCACCAGGGGTCATAAGTACACACTATACAGGAAAAGGTCAAGTGCAAGTGTTAGATATTTTTTTCTGAGCGTGTCGTAAACGTATGGAATTCGCTACCCAGTAAAGTTGATTTTAGTACAGTTAAAAGTTTTACACGCACTATTAAACGTGTTCCTTTTAATGATTTTGTTAGCTATTAGCTATTCTTAACGTAGTATGCTTTATGCACTGTTTGCATTATGCCAACTTGCATGATTTACAATTACTGTGTCCATAGATCAACTGTCAGTGCACGTTTGTGCCTTGTTGTCCTGTTCTGTTGTCATATGTCAAATGATCATACTGATATTTTATTTGAACGAATAAATGATGATGATTTCAAATAGAATATCAGATAAAATTTTCAATTGTAAACTACTCAAAAGAAACACCAACCAGATGAGCGACTGTAAAATCCAGGCAGGTCTTCTGAACCAGACAAACACGAGAGCTAGTACGGCGAACAGACTTACGCCGACGAACACAGACAACAGGATATAATACATAATTATTGACAACGCTCGTTTGATTCTGACCTACAAGCCATAAAAGACAGCCATTTCCAACAGTTTTTTCAGTAGCTCATCGTTTTAGACAACTACAGCACCAGATTGAAACATCTAAGCTATTATGTTGCTTTGTCTGAATGCGTCCGCAACAGCCGGATAGTCCAGCAGGCTGCCGACAACAAAAACTCTTAACCGGAAATAATACAGTACGCAGTGAATAAAAAAATCAACACGATATGGAAGTATATGGAACTAAAGTCATTTGTTGCACGCAACAGTAAGTAAAGTCATAGCTTCATTTTCCACAAAAGTTAAAACTTCAGTATTGTAGACTTGTGGTAATAAATTAGTAGTACGTAAAAGATGCCAATGCAATAAATACATCTAACTAATTATGTTTAGTTAAATTTGTAGTTAATAACTATTTTAAATTTAGTTAAACTATGGTTTTAACTAAGCTATTTTATTTCAGTTAAACTAGTGCTGTCACTAAAAATTAGTTAAACTATTAGTCAGTAACTTTTCAGTTAACTTTTGCCCATCACTGTCGAGACGTCTTCGGCTCAGACGCCATACGCCTTACCGCCGAAAATTTGTGTCTATCCGCCACGGTGATCCGCGTCCACGACGGTGGGCTGGCGAAGGAATACGCGGTGTCATCAACAACTTTGGTGGTAGTCGAAGTTTGTTGATCACAGTTACTGTCCACCTGAAATCAACAAGGTTGGTTGTATGGAAGTCTGTTGACGCAGGCACGGCTCACTTCGGTGTTACACGTATATGAGACGGAGCATCGCATGCTCGCTGTGCGATAGTTGAGCCTACTGCAAGTATGTTTTAAGAAAGTTGAGTTGTTGAGTTGTTATGCTTGTACAAAACTACGCAGGTAGCCGAATAAAACGTGGCAGTTGCTGAAAGTGCTTCGTATGACACGGGGGATCTCTGTGCGTTATTTGCGCAACAGTAGAACAACATTTTCAACTGATACACAGCATAGCGCGGGTCTCTCAGCGATAGCTGAGCATTTTGTGTCATTAGGCCTACATATGTACAGAAATGGAGGTACTTCCATTTCATGTCCGAAATTTGCTATCACCATCGTTTGCAGCGACGTCAATTTCATGTAAAAGGGTTGAAATCGCGGCGATCTGGCAAAGTTGCTAGCAATTTTGGCCATATTTTCACTGCGCATGCGCCAAAACTGCTATTTTGAACTTCCGGTCAAAATCCGTACTCCATCGTCAAATTCGGCGACCCCATGCCGTTTCTTGAAGAAGAGGGCTGTTTTTCAAGTGATATTCATTTTTATTGTGCGACGCTATGCTAGCGCGGTATATGCTGCCATCGTCCGTCCGTCCGTCCGTCTGTCATCATTTGGAGTTCTACAAAGACGGCTAAACCTAGGATCACACAAACAACGCCGTACGATATCCCAGGGACTCTAGTTTACTGATGCCAAAATTCTCGTTAAATTCCAACGGGATCACCGCTGACTGCTCTAAATAGAGGTGGGGTAGATTAAAACAGCGATTTTCGATCAATATCTCGCTATATCTTAGAAACGGTGCAAAATATGGACATAGTTACTATGGAACCTAATAGGAAGTCGAATGTGATCTATCGATTGGTGCTATTTCCGGTGACCCTGAGTGACCCTAACTACCTCAAACCACCCATTTTCGACATTTTGTATCGACTTTCATATCTTCGCGGTGAGTAGAGAAAGAGACTTCAAATTCGACAGGTAGGTTAACGGTAGGAGTGCTAGCCCACGAGTGGTAAACTATCCCTGGAAGGGGCGTGGTTAGTTTACGTGAACCATTTAAACTTTCGTGGGCACCAACCATATCTCTGGAACGGCTGATCGTCTCATGCGCTGTCAACTTAGTTCGCCGGTGAGTGTCATAGCCTATACGATTTCCTACTAGCTAGTCTTCGATTTCCACTATGCCCCTGTCTTGCGCTGTTTCTGAGATGTTAGCCTATTTCCCAAAATTTAATTTATACGTCGCGTAACCCCGAACAACATCCATTCGATGATAACCTATCATTATCATGTGTACACTCATATTCGACAGTATCAATCTGCATACGAAATTTGAGGTGGCTATATAGCTTCACCGATTGCAAAGACATGGCTGGTGTCCCAAAATTTACAAGTGGGTCATGTGACCCTGACAGAGCGCATACTAGCTCCTATTAGCCTTCCATAGTAATTGTGACCATATATTGCACCGTTTCTGAGACAAATCACCAATTTTACCTGTACCCCGCCTGTATTTGGCGCCCCCGTTGGGACTGATCCCATTGGAATTTCGCTTACACCTTTGGCGTCGGAGTCCCCGCGCTATTGCATGGCGATACATGTGATGTAATCCTACACGTGATACGTATGCATGTGATTCTACTTTTAGCCGTCTTGATAGAACACTGGCCAGTGACGCACAGACAGACAGACACAAGATCAGAGCATATACCTCGGTAGCATAGCGTCGCGCGGTAAAAACGGTTCAAGTCAACTAAGGGCGTATTCGATTATAGAATCCGGTAAATAACGATAAAGCTAATTCGAATTAGCGACACCGCTATTTACGAATAAACGTTAAATCCGCTTGCCATAGAGATTCTATGTGAATCCGAATCCGGATTCTATAATCGAATACGCCCTAAGCGTAGGTCTACACGTGTCAGGATAAATGAGCCATATCCTTCAAACTAACTTAACATGCGAGACAAAACGGTGGAGACGATGATAACGAAACACAGCTGTCACGCATAGCCTAACAATGTTTTGTCTACCGCGTCGTACCGTAAGAGCTTCCTGCAATCGTTAGGCCTACTGCATCGACGAACAGGCAGAAACAGCACAAAATGTTACGCAGTCATTCGCATCGCTATCCGTCGCTACAGACGCCCACACCCCTCAAATTTTTAGCTGACGCTAGCGGCGAAACTACACGTAACATAAAATCAACACAACAAAACTACAGAAACTACAAAACTACAAAACTACGTTATCGGCCTTTGCTAGTCATTTTTATTATTATCCACTGCACTCTTATTTTTGCATTCTCATTTTTATTTTTAATTTCATCACAGTTTTTATTAGAGTTCTGTCTTTTATCGTTGTCTAGGTCTAATTGTGTATATTGTTCGTTTTATCATTGCATTGTATCTATCTATTCAGCTGTAAAGCTGCTAGTCTGTTTCAATAAACTTACTGTTACTGTTACTGTTACAGCCAGGTTTAGTCGCCTCCTACGACATCCGGCCTGCAAACGGAGTGGGATTATTATGGTAGAATGGGAAGGGATGGAATAGCAACAAAATTTATGAAGCGAGGAAGCGAGTAAGAAAGGGAAAAGTAAAGGATACTAAAAGATACAGTAGAAGGTGCGGAAGTAAAGGGAATGTTAATAAGAAATTATAATGTAAAGTGTTTAGATGAAGGGGATGGGGGGTTATAGGCCTTGGCCTTTGCGCTCGTAAATTCTATTCAAGTCCACGTCTGTACGACTTAGACTCCTACATCTAGTCGCATCCTCTTAATTTATTTCTCTGACATAATTATACAGAAGGCGATCTCTTTCAGACATAGTTACTGTTTAATAAATAAGTCAGAGTAAATGCGTGAAAACTGACCATCGGTCGGACAATTATACAATAGAGGAAATATAATTAATGGTAGTTCATATAAAGTATGTAGACTACCGGGATTAAGATTTAAGACGGCAAAGACCGCATGCATGTAGTCAGTTGTATGTGACAATCAATAGACCTTTGTTACGACCATTAGAAGCCTCACAGTTTACAACTACAGTAAATGTGAACGTAATTTATTTCTCTGACATAATTATACAGAAGGCGATCTCTTTCAGACATAGTTCAACCACATACTGTTTAATAAATAAGTTAGAGTAAATGCGTGAAAACTGACCATCGGTCGAACAATTATAAAATAGAGCAAATAATTAATGGTAGGCTGGTAGCTCATATAAAGTATGTAGACTACCGAGATTAAGATTTAAGACCGCATGCATGCAGTCAGTTGAGTTTGACAATCAGTAGACCTTTGTTACGACCATTAGAAGCCTCACAGTTTACAACTACAACAATGAACAGTAAATGTGAACGTAAAGCCCCTGAAGACACACCCTCACTCGAGGTCGCGCCTACCAACCACTTCTAGCAACATTTTAGCCGACTGTGAATTTTCGACGGCCTATAGCTGTACAGTTTCCAATCCAGGTCCGCTTTTCAGCTACAGGCGTCGTCGCTGGTTTTCCCCAATTTCACTTTAACTTTCATCCGAAAAAGAATAATTTTCCTCCCGTGACCCTGAATTTACTGAGCTCAAATTCTGACAGGAGAAGATTCCGTCACGCAGAGGTCGCGGAGCCACGGGGTCCAGGGGGTCAGTTGACCCCCCACTTTTTCGAGTAAGTGGTCCGCATGCGGCGTTTGACCCCACTTTTTGTCAGCTATTCTGACTCCGACCCCCACTTTTCGTTACCCTCCGCGTCCTCTGCGGTCACGGACAAATTTCGTTCTGCTACTGATAGCTTAAGCTTTCATCCCTGCTGCATTATCATGAACAGATTTGTTTCCATACTTAGACCCACATAAGTCAGCTCCTCAAACAGCATCTCGATCGATTCAGCCGTTTCTGCACAGTGCATCCATGCGACCAAAACACAGACACACAGACCACGCTACGTGTGACATCTGTCGCAATAGCCTAGGCCGCATCTAGCTATTGCAGCCATGCGGCCTAATAATATCACAGTTTAGCACGGTGCATACACTGTTGTAAGGGCGACCAGCAATTCCTATGGAGAATGGCAAAATTGGGCGAGCTTAACGTTCTATAGTTTGAGCGCTACCAAAGTGATATTTGCCGTTTTGGAGCTGTGACTCTGTCGCCCTTACACTCGGTTGTAAAGTGGCCAGTTTGCTGGTTGCATCGTCTGTCGGTGAGGCTGCACCAGGTATATCACAAAGTATATCATTTATACAGAAATAATCTGTTTAAAACTAACCAAAACAAAGAAAGATTCTGGAATAAAATACCGCTGACTGTATGTCAGCTTGATAGTCCGTTGCTCCAGCAGCAACAATATGCTTTCTGCTTACTGGCAGCATCTCCAACACAATCGGGGATGCCATCGAAGCTTCTCCACTAAATCATAACATCTCCCAGCCAAACCAGGCCAGCCCCAAGCACTTCCATTACAGAACCAGGCACACATGGTGTCCCAATAAAATGACAACAGCCAGCAACGACTATACACCGTGGCGTAAATCTGGCGGAAATTCTGGGGATCAGGGGCGGATCCAAAAATCTTGGTTGGGGGCGAAGGAAAAGGGGTACCCCCTCCTCACTGGAAGATGGGTCTGGAAGTAACTAAGACCAGTCTGGGGGAAAGGGTTAGCCCCTCTGCAGAAAAAATTGATTTTTTTCACTTAAAATAGCGTGTTTTGGCGAATTCCGAGCGATGTCTTTGTCCGTACCCTCGCCACAAAAATGTTGAATTTTTCGCCTGAAGTGGCGATTTGGTGGACGCTTAAGCTGTACTTTTGGGAATTAGCGAATACGCTGTCAAAATCATAGCGTTGATAAGCATTTCACTGCATTGTAATGCAAGCAATCTGGTGCGTGCCTTAAATTTTGACACATTGCAAAATCTGGGCGACAATTTGCATTAGCGTCCCCCCACTCCAAATTCTAGGGGACTCGTACCCCATGTCTCCCCAAGAGATTTACGCCCATGAATATACA
>Ga0209780_1002489_pt1 | contig 13135 bp, 8 predicted proteins | sample WorMetexBAHAMAS2_FD_187384 | JGI IMG/M metagenome (GOLD analysis project Ga0209780, IMG submission 187384) | Marine gutless worms symbiont microbial communities from Max Planck institute for Marine Microbiology, Germany - Inanidrilus exumae... | ecosystem: Host-associated > Annelida > Digestive... | reverse complement strand
CCGTAGCGCATAGTGACTGTTTTGAATTTATATGCGCTATAAAAATAACTCTTACGTATGTGTATGTATGTATGTATGAGGAAAATGTTCTTTTTTCGGCTGAAAGTGAATGTGAAATTGGGACAACCAGTTCTGGTGACATAGAAGAAAAACAGACCTGAACTGGAAGAGTAAATAAGTAGCAGGAGCAGTGCGACCTGGATTGAGGGCTTCCTTAGTTCAGCGATGCATTAGAGGTTTTAGTGTTGGTGTGGTATATAAATTGACATTTTACATTGGTCTTTTCCGATTAACTGTTAGCATTTTGCTGAATACTAGGTGTTGTGGTCACTTGCATCACATTAGTTCGTGTTATGACGGAGAAATGTTGTAGCAGATTTTATTTTGGACTGTGCATCTTACTAGTTGCATGAAAGTTTCAGAGTCTGTTGGGTACATGACATGTACTGAAGTGAATTCTTGCCTTGCTATTCTGCAGCTGTCGTGGATCAACAACTACCACAAGAGATGTCGAGATGTCATTGGACCAGAATTAGAGCAATCTGGGCGACAAGATGCACTCAGTTGGCTGCAGCGTGAAACTGAACCAATTGTTTGATGACCAACATTCCTCTCATCAATCTCAATCTGTTTTGCTTTAGGACAATGCATCTAGAGGCCGGTTATGAAATTTGGCATGTAAATGTAGACAGAGGATCGTCTCTTGCATGCCAAATTTACCCCTGATCAGTCAAGGGGGTAGGTATAGAAGACTCCAGTTATGGCAAAATTGGTCAAATTTGCGGTTTAGCCCAACGGGGGTAATAGTAAGTCCTGCCTGATCAAGGTGAAATTTGGCATGGTACTCTATATGGCACACTATACCATGGGTCCACTCCTCTGTGCCAAATTTGGCCCTCATTGGGGATCAGGGTGGTTGCAGGCGTTCCAAAACTTGAAATGTTGGTAAAATCACAGAAGAGTAGGACATGGTTCACTATCGAACGCCAACTTAAGAGGAGTAGTATGGTCATCCTGCCGGTTTTTCAGCGGCTCGGTGATGCTTATGGTTTCAAATTTTCAATTTCCCGATAAAGGTGCGTGAAATAAACACTGCATTTAGAGATTGTGTTTGGAACCATTGTTGCTCAGTGGAACTGAGTACCATGTTTTTGACCACGATCGTCCACCATTCTCGCATGCAAACCGGGCGTTAGTTACATTGTCTGTCGTTATTTTGCCCAATGCTCCTTTTATGTGAAACTTCTCGAGTTGCATCATTAGGAAATGCTGATGAGTAATTCTGTGCGTGTGTGATTAGGCTGCACAGTTTTGTGTCAGATTCCGGTGTACCGTATTGCTTTGAAGAAACAGATATCATAGTGAGCACGTCAAAGAGTACTGGAGATAGTGTCTTGAAATTCGCTATTGTGAAAAAAGCCTGGATGATGTCGATGAGGCAACAATGAGGCTCCGTGAGAAGAACGTGAATGATTTCTGTTGTTAGCGTCAGGAAGGGCCACGCAACAGTTTTGCACCGGTTACCTCTGAGGATCAAAACGTAGAGGAAGAGGATTTACTAGCAGGCGTAGCACCTCATCTCATTGCCAGCTTCTCGTATTACTACTAATCAACATAAAATTGTGAATTAGACTATATTTACTCTTGGAACCTTACATCGACCGACTAAACTGTCTAAATTTGAGATGATATTTCCGATGACAAATTTGACGGCATGCAACGTTGTGGCGTCTTGGCCACATGTAATTTTAGACAGCATATCAAATTCAACTGTCTGCAAGTGTCATATTGTGTTGTATCGTTTCATGACTGGTTGAGTTTATGTCAGTCCAGCGACATTGCGAGTTGTGACCGTCGACACTTGCTATGTGATCAGTTATTGTTGCGTGCAGGGTTCACCCTTGTCTTAAATAGGCCTACAATACAAGACAGTATAGTCTGTGGTTTTGTAAATGCTCAGTCATATACTAGTAGGCTAATCAAAATGAATCAGATCAGCTGTGCACTATAACGTATTAGCTATAGTCAGAGGGCACTCGCTAGAGGGCTTACCTCCGCCGCGTTGACACATTGACATCGGCACAGTGTCGTTACCGGCGAGCAGCAGGTGCGTGCGCATTAGCAGGTTAATATTTTCATACTAACCGTTGTACCAGTAGGTCTATGTGTACGATTTCCCCGTTATACGCAAAGTCTAGCAATCGCGGTCTGGCGGCAGGTACGATCGATTGGTACCGATGTCCACAGTAGTCAACTTTATTCACCAAGTTAATTGGCAGCAAACAAGAAAAGAATAATACGTTAAGGATCTTTTCGGTCGCAGTGAGTAGTTTTGTAATAGTGCATTTTGTGAGAGACTACGTTATTAAAAATTTGAATTTTAACAGAAAGCTTGCGTTGTAACTTGTGTACAGACACGTCGATCGCAATATTTCCCGCCTCTATCGAGGCCGAAACATTTTTTGAAACGGAAACACACGTTTCTTCTACAACTGTAACGCAAAAGGCTGTATTAAAGTAAACAAGTATGTCGGTCATCCTTATCATCGAGCCGAAGTGTACGCTGGCCGCGTAGCATGCTGCCCCTTGTGAGTAACGGTAGGCCTATGTGTGCTGACAGGACATACAGACGGACGGACGGATGCCAGACCGTTACGCTATGCTTTCCGCTAGATGCGGCAAGCGCAATAGTGCGGTGATTAGAAGTAGCAGCAATTGCAAGCTGGCGAAAAAGCAGTCGTGTGGTGGGTAGCTGGCTTGCAAGTGAAGCAATCGGACTGAACACGTCAGAAACGGGTAGAGGCGCGCACGTGATATTACAAAGGGGTGGTGCCCGCTAATACCAGCTGCTGATGCTGATGCGCCGGACTGAGATGCAAGGCGAGAGATATGGTATCAGCAAACCGAACGCAAGTTGGCACCAGAAGGCGCTGGATTTCAGTAATCAATTATCTGCAGGGATATATTGCCGGTATGAGTTGTGGACGATCGCGGCTTTCGAGATAATCGGGAGCGATAGCGGTATTTCCGATAACAAACAGACGGCACTGAGTTCTGTAGGTCAATGCCTAGCAGCTGTGACGATGGCTGCATTGATTGGAAAAATGTTTCTCCGATAGACGTAATGTAGGATGAAAAGATGTCGAATTAGTTCATAGACAATTAAAGTAGGCCTATGAATTATTTAATTTTGAAATCACAATATATTAGAGAAAATGAGGCCTAAAACAGCAGAAAATGTCGATAATTGATATAATGGATCTACCTATATAAGCATTGAATTGTAGGCTACTTTTTATTTTGGAGTTTTAGTTAAGATCCTGTTGAAGGTCGCTTAGGCTACTCCCTGCGACGCCAGCGGGACGACACAGCAGCTGGTCTTCATCTCCGTCCAGTAATGAAGAGTAATGGTGGCCCGCGTGTGGAACGGAATAAAATGCGGACGTTCGACCGAATTTATGTGTTGTGGTTATGAGTGTAAGCTGTCGTCGTGGATCGAGCGTCAATGCTTGTCACGGTGTCGCGTTGATTGAGAGCGGAGCGCGTCGAAGTCAAATCGCGGCGTTAATGACTCGCCGACACTTCAGTCGTCATCATAATGTCGACCGACCGCAGTTTCGACCCCGTCGTGCACGGTGCGCGGTTAATTGTTGATTTGCTGCTGAAGCTTGATGACAGAAATGTGATCGAAACTGAGTAGATGTGATACGATACGATACGAGACTATAGGCCCTATATTTACGTGCGCTCGAAAGCTGTCGAGCCAACTATAGCGCACGGTATCAAAAACGAACAAAATAGGAAAAACAAAAAACCGCGGGTTGCTCAGAAGAATCGGTCTGGGTAATAGTCCTTGGATGCAGTCCGTAGGGAAGAAGTGAAACTAGAGAGGGAAGGAAGGATTTGTGAAACAGATGGTTTTCAGCCGGGAGTGAACGAGTGAGGGCGGTATGGATGAGGAAAAGGGTAAGTCAACAGAGGAAAAAGTGACAGGCGCAAAGAGATGATGCCACGATATGATCTGAATTTTCATCACAAAACTTCCGCTTTTGACCCTGACCACGCCCGTCTATGGGTGGTTTGTCATACGCAAGCTAGGATATGATAGAGTCTACCTGTGCAAAAAAATGGGACGACTCTATTTTTAGTCGTCAGAGATATCATTGGGGCCCCAAAATTTAAATGGGTCACGTGACCATGACTACGACCCATTTATGGGTAATTCGTCATCCATATGCTGGGACTTGACATAGCCTAGTTGTGTACAAAATTTGACCACTCTAACTTCAGCCGTTCCAGAGATATGGTTGGTGTCCACCACAATTTATCGACAATAAGGTGGTTTAGGATAGTTAGGGTCACTCAAGGTCAATGGAAATAGCATCATTCGATTGAGCGCATACGAGTTCCTGACTTCTTATTAGTCTCCAAAATAAGTATGTCCCATATCTTGCACCGTTTATGAGATATTGCGAGATATTGGTAGAAAATGCCGATTTTAACCTACCCAACCTCTAATTGGCACCACCGTTTGGGGGTGACCCTGTTGGAATTTCGCTGAGATGTTTGGCATCAGAAAACTAGAGTCCCAGTGCTATCGTACGGCGTTGTTTGTGTGATCTTATGTTTAGCCGTTTTGGTACAGTGCTGGCGTGTGACGGACAGACACACGACGAAAGCATATACCGCGCTAGCATAGCGTAGCGCGGTAAAAATCAGACACTCTAGTCTCTATAAATGAAAACAGTGATCAGCGACGAATGTAGGTCGTTGATATGGAGACTGTAACCGGATGATCATAGACATCGTTTTTGTGAGCTATTTTTAACTCTTTATGATATTATGAACTGCCAGTGTTTGTTCTAATGTTGTAGACTGTTAATAAGTGTGGCAGTGTTTTTATGTCTTGTGTCCAGTTTGAACATTGTTTTATTATTGAGCTATTCGGTCTCATGACCGCCAGTTTGAAATAAACACTTACTTACTTAGTCACAACGTTGATGCAGATTCGCGAGGCTGTTACTGTAGTGTAGGAATGATTTGCCTGTTCACAATGCACGACGGTGTGCGACAGACGGTCACTGTCTGCTGCAGTCGCCTTGAGCGAAACTGTCCTGCCCGAGACGGCGCGACACGACTAGCAAGCGTGACAGACCGATGCGCGCTCAGCCAATCACGCTGCGCCCGCTAGCTGCATGCCACCGACGTCACTCTGACGTCAGTGGTCACTTTCAGTGGAAAACGATCAGCTGTCAGCTGTTCGATTCAGAACTGGTTCAGTAACTTACAGGTCGACGAGTATTTATGTGCCAGCAAACTACACGAAATTGTCTGCTTGCGGTACAAGAATAATCGACGAACCTAACACGGTTGCTACAAGTGCGTCCAAGATGTTGACTTGCTGCGGCGGCAGGATGCTGCTGATCGGAAGTCTGCTGATGTTGACGAGCGTCAAGCTGACGACGAGCCTCGAGGAAGAAGGACTAGAGACACTGACCTACAGCGTTGTGGAAGAACAACCGGCGGGAACGCAGCTCGGTGACCTACTTGTCGACACGGGCCTTGTCGCGGCCGGCAACCGCTCTGTTATCAACCAGATTTACTTCAGTGTTCTTCCAGGAAAATACAAGTAAGTAAATATTTTTACCGCGCGACGCGATGCTAGCGTATTATACTGTCGTCGTGTGTTTATTCGTCTGCCCGTCACAAATCAAAACGGCTCAACGCGTCGATCTGAATTTAGGAACAGAGATTTATCCGTAGGCCTATCTTCAAAAATAAGGGTAGGCCTACTTGCTTCTGTACTTAGAAAATTTAGTCACAAGCGTTGTCAACTTAGATGGACGCTCAGTGTGATAAACTGGCGACGGTCGTCGGTCGCCAGTTCAGCACACTGAACGTCCACCTTTGTGAATAACATTATGGGCAACGGCAGTTTCTTACTAAATGATGTCATGCCGTAAGTCGCATGCCTTAATATCTCATCATTTTTCGTTGTACAACACACCTCACTTAAGGCTAAGCAACTCATTAACGTTAACAATGGACCCTCTGGCGTCGTGGGCCAACTGACCTTGCTGCGTACTTGCACGTGCCTATCTCGCCTGTTGGATAATCCTGTCGTGTTCGCCGTGTTCGCAGTGAATATTTCGAGGTGGACGCTGGCAGCGGCCTGCTGTACACTGCTCGTCAGATCGACCGCGATGACGTCTGTCACGGCACCTCGACGTCCGTCTGTCGACTGACCCTCGACGTGGCAGTTCTACGTCCAGTCAGTCTCTTCCGCGTCCTCCAAGTCTACGTCGACGTACTCGACCTTAACGACAACGACCCCAACTTCAAAGTCGAAGAGTTTCATCTTACCATCCCAGAAAGTGTTGCGCCAGGTTAATAATATCATACGTTGTGTTAATATCACCATCTTCACGTAGTGGTGTGACGATCATGTTAATAACACGACTAGTGTCTTCTTCCATTTCCGACTCATCTATTCCTTCGCCCATCACTTCTTCCTCTTCTGATTCACCACTCTATACATCTATAACTATTTCTCTCTTTCACTCCCAGCTTAAAACCTACCTCTTTCACAAATCCTACCCCCATAGTTTCACTTCTTTCTCCCAGACTGCCTCCACGGACTATTGCCTGGACCGTTTCTTCTGAGCTACTCGGTTTTTGTTTTATTTATTCCTTATTTTTTCGTTTATGGGCCGTGCGCTAGATTAAGCTCGCCATCTCTTCAGCTTTTGAGCGCACGTTAATCTACCGTATCGTATTATATCGTAGTGTCCGAAATACTTCGGCAACACGCCGCATCGCCATCTTGTCACCCCTCGCGACAGCGAATGCAGTCGTCCGCCACATGTGCTGGACAGGCACATTCGCCCTGCGTAGGTACGTTACAATGGCCTGCCGATGTCCCCTCAAAAGTACCCCTTCCTGTGGGGGGATCTGAACCTCCATCTAATACATGGTTTGTTTGAACGTTCAACCCTCGTGAATCAATCTCCAAACGGCATCTCGATCGGTTCGGTCGTTTGTGTACAGCTCACCTATGTATCCAACACACAGACAGACACACAGACAGCTGTCAGACACACAGACCACGCTACGTGCGACATCTGTAGCAATAGACCGCGTCTTTGCACTGCTTGCAGGCGATGCCGCGCCGCCTTGTAATGATAAGAATTATTATAATGACATCTTGAGCTACACTTACACTGCACGTAAAAGCAGGCAGATCTTTTGATCATTTCGGAAATGCACTAACATATAAAATTAAACAAGGTGTCGCCTTAATGGGACGTAACCGTACTTGCCCGCTGTGTAGTGTCGGCCGCCCGACCGCCCACGCGTCCGGCGGCCGGCCCGCCCATTCGCCCTCCCGCCGGCAGCATTATAGTCGACAGACGACGACAGACGACGACGACAGACACCAACGACCGTTACTAGTCTGGCCCTTTACACTATGTGTAGGCGAGCCAGTAATGACGTTGTAGACATCGTCACATCGCTTTTAAATCTGTACATGAGATATGGAAAAATTATACAGAGAAACTGTTAAATATGACGAAGAAGTTTGGAACAATTAGAGAGTTTCTGGGAAGGCGCGCACGTATGATCGGCGTCTTGTCGCGGGTCTGTCTGCAATTAAGTGAAGTACCAGCATAAGCGATAAACTTAGAAACCGTCCCGCAACAACTGCAGCTAGGCCCTATTTGTCTCCATGGCACAGAACCCGCTGCTGTCGGCGACGTGCGACGTGTTTTTACCGCGCGACGGTATGCTAGCGCGGTATGCTGCAGTCCTCGTATGTCCGTCTGTCTGTCACACGCCTGCATTGTATCAAAACGGCTAAATGTAGAATCGCGCAAACAACGCCATACGATTGCCCAGGGACCCTAGTTTTCTGATGCCAAAAATCTGACGAAATTCCAACGGGGTCACCCTTAACGGGGGGCGCCAAATAGAGGCGGGGTAGGTTCAAACGGCGATTGTCGAGCAATACCTCGCTATGTCTCAGAAAGGTGCAAGAAAGGGACATTGTTACTCTAGTTAGTTGTTCTCACGTATTAGAAGCTGACGGAGTGCTCTGGATGGCAGCAATGGCGACGTCGAACTGGTCGGCTGAGAGTAGGCGGACACACGCCGAATGAAAAACGGTTCCCGAGTAATTCCAGTAAGTGACCTTTGTTCCACGGCGACCGCTACTGCCGCTGATGTCGTATTTCACCGTGAGCGCTGCAGCGAACGTCAACGCCTGTTGCACTCTTAGCTGTATTGAACAATATTTAGGCTGCAATACAATATTTTATTTTTACATTGTAAAATATTTCACAATATTGCAATACATTACTGTTTATCCTTGCGTTTTTAGTTTCAATAGGTGGGAATTAATCTTAGTAGGGTACAAAAGTTGTCTTTCTCACAAATAACTACATTACGAATGACACGTTTGTGAATTAAAACATACTGTGAGCAGTTTAGAACATTTTGAGATGTTGATTTGTCGCATAAACAGGCAGATTTTTGGACATTCTTTCGAGACAGACTTTTGGATGATTGCAACCTTAGTTGTTATTTGTATTTTTCTTTTTTTTGCTGTGTTGTATATGTTGATTCTGTGCCATTGGCAAATAAATAAACCTATACTATCATACGCATGCCAATATGCATATACCTTTCGGGTACTTTAACCATATTTTTGGGCGACTATACTGCCATTCGGCCTTCACACGTGCACTTAAGAGTCAAGACGTGTTTAACTAATCTTACATTTGAGACAATGCAATGCACAGTCGATTCTTTATACATTAGCCTGTGCGATGGGACACTAGAACTGTATATTTTATTGTAAAAATCGCTCCAGCATCACCAAAGGTTCACCTTCGGAAGACCAATGCCCGGTCAAACTTGAAGTAAATCTAGAAAAAGGCAAGCCTCTTGAACAAAATTCAATAGTAGTAATAATAATAGTACGTGTAGTGGTCCACGTAGAGTAGTCGGTCTGATATGTGTGTCTGTGTGTCCCGAGAATAACTTTTGCACTAAATGACTTTTGACCTGGAAATTTGGTCTGCTGGATGACTTGACCATATGTAGGTGACATTCAACGGTCGTGGTTGATCGTCACGTTGACAGTCTTAGGATAAAAATGTTCCTTTGTTCGGCTATGGCTGAGGTGACGTATTCTATGGATGCACGTTACCACGTCCGTATTTTTTGTCGGGTTCTTTGCGCTGAAGTGGTCGGCGCGACCTCGAGTGGGGGTTTTCTAGATAAAACGCGTACACACAGCGGCAGCGTGCGATGTGATATGCCAGGTACGTACTACATTCTACCTGAAGCGTACGACGTCGACGCCGAGTCGTATGCGGTCGTACGCTACGAGTTGACGGACGACGCGGCGCTGACGTCACGCGGTGACGAGATGCCGTTCAGACTGGAGCCAGTGAGTCGTAACGACCTGACCTCGTCGTACGAGCTACGACTGGTCGTCACGAGAGCACTCGACAGAGAGGTTCACCAATAGACAAACAGCGCTTATAGTAATAATAATACTAATGATAATAATAATAACAGCGAACTTATATAACGCGTTGTTGTGAAACACCCGAAACGCGCTCGATGTGAAAAAAAGATCTTTAGATGACTTTTTAAAGGTTGACAGAGAAAAATTAATGTTTTTTTAATTCGTTGGGTACTTATATATTTTGATTACTTACACTACTGCAGTTGCAGTGTGTTTGATATTTCGACGACTTGTTGTCCATATGATGGCATATGTAAAATGTGTCTCCATACAGTACACGGTGTTTGAAAAAGTGAAACCCGTTTACACGAAGTACATGTGTACTTCCCAGGTCGACTCAGCCTTCTACCCTCCGTGGGTCGGTAAAATGGGGACCAGCCAAAGGGCGGTTATGTTTTGCGGCTGGGAAGGTAACCGCAGGCCTGGCGGAAAGTAATGGCAGCCTACCGCCGGGTGGACTGCGGGCTGACTGCCTGTACACCGGGATCAGCTCCGGGCCCAACGCTCGGTAACGAGTATGGGAAGTCTTTACCTTTTACTTTTTAAGTGGGCTATTAACAATATTTTGTTGTTCTTCATTGTATTTTACATGTTATTCTACAAATTTGAGCTGTGTCGCTATAGGCTACTATAACTGCACGGCTGATTAGCATCAGTGCGTGTGTGTGTGTGTGTGTGTGCGTGTGACAACGTTAGTCGGTGCAGCGCTACGACTGTCATCTGCTGTCGTACGACGGCGGTCAGCCGCCACGCTCGGCCTCACTGCACGTTGCCATTGTAGTCGGCGACGTTAACGACCATTCTCCTCGCTTTGACGGCGACCTCTTCACCGTTACCGTCCCCGAGGACTTTCCGCTCGGCGTCCCATTCCTGCAGGTAATCTGCACCTGGTCGCTACAGTTATCAGATTCACGATCACTGATCATCATAATTCTTACCGGTTTCGGCGCTTCGTTTTAGTGCAATTTCGATTCATTTACGGCAATGGTGAGCCTTTTCTTCATTTTGGCACCTCGGCAAGTAATCGTCCTTTAAACCGTCTTATTGGCCATGGTAAATGTAAAGGTAAAGGTCGGATTCTTATATACCGCAGCTTACGCGATGATAGGACCGCTTTACAATCTCGGAAGTGGCAGTTGATTGGCAAGAGTCAATGGTGCTGCAGCGCAAACTGCGGCCATCCAATTGCACTCGTTAATAACGGTAAATATACAATTGGATCCGCGTTATGCATCTAGCAAACACACCACCGCTCCAATCAACCACACCAGGCCTTCACCCCTTAAGCATCCACCAGACGTCGCCACCCGTGCGAGGAAGCAAACATCCGATTACAGCTTAATACTCAATTTATCGACCTCGAATGGATGAAAGGCTGGGTTGGCCTAGTTAACTGACCTGTAGCGGACGGTTCACCCACATAAGTGGTCACCCATCAGCTGCAGGTCGAGCGCAGGGCAGGGAAAGTTCGCCGGTCAAAGACCGACGTTCTACCACCGCGCCACATCACCAAACGCTTGTGTCTGTATCTGTAGTATACTATGACTCTATCGACACCCTATCGAAGTTCTATTCAAGCTCCAGGGCTATTTTTATCACTGTCTTAAACCTTAAGCCTTAAACGACGCCTCTATCGTTTCTTCCCATAGACGATAGTCGGCTATTGTCGTAACCCCCATATTGAAGCCGCTGCACCCGTTACCAACGAGAGTATCATAGTCGATGAGATCTTCGTCGACTTGGCGTACAATCGCTTGTATTCATCCATACACCCAGTTCCAGCAAAGCTCGCATTAAAAACATCTGGCATATTCGATCGCGCCACATCTCGCCCCCTCGCGGTGTAGCGTGATCGCTCTGTCCGTCCGTCTGTCTGTCTGTACCGCAGTCGGAAATGTGGTCTGTTACCAAATTACGTCTTATTGCTGTTTTTGTTGCCGTCTCTGAAGTGCATTACACTGTTAGCGGAGTAGTGTGGTCGGTCTGTTGGTCTGTCTGTCTGTCTGTCTATCGCGCAAGCCTTCGTCTTAGTGTGGCGTAGGCTATTCATGAGTCTGTACAGAGCACTAGCGGTTCAATCGATGTCCGTCTGTTTGTCTGTCCCACAGTTGAAATGTATACGCTCATCCAAGTGGAGGGTCTGTCTGTTCTATTGCACAAGCCCCATGCAGTCAGCAGTTCCAGCGGCGTACAGTGTCGTACAGTCTCTCTGCTCGTCGCGCGGTCCCTCTGCGACAGCAGAACGTTTTGTTCATGTCGTTGTTTTCGTATTACACGCGGTCTTTGCGCGTCTCGCGGTCCTAGCAGAGCATAGCGCAGTCTCTCTCTCTCTCTGTCCGCATCTGTTCTGATGAATTCAATGTCCAACTCTTTCGGCGATGTGCGCTGTCGATTATCACAAACGTGAAAAATTGTCAACATCACTTCACTTTCAGAAATTACAGTACGATAATCTGCAAATGCGTGAATGATTGTCGAATTGTATCAGAGCACGTGCATATTACGAAAAACTGCACCGTATCGTAGCGACGAGGAAATACTGAATTATAACGGAGAATATGCACCGTGCACCTACAGGCTTTCAGCTATAAACTAACTTGTCCTCACCGACCTACTGTTCAATGCGGTTCGGTTCTCTTTTGACTGTAGGCGTTATGTAACCCTTTACTTACTTACTTACATACGAATAATGAATGAATGTCGAATTATATATTACTGTCTTACATCAAGTGAAAAGACTTCTTCACAAAGTGGGATAATACAAGGAACACCTGTGTAATATTATGCTTGTGTATAATATAGCCGACAAAACCAACATTTGGTGCGGTCAAGTTCGGTCTAAGCCAAAAGGCTAAGACTAAAGGCTTAAACAAAAGTCTTAGCAAAACTTGACCTCACTCATTCTGTACGTTTGTCTTCCCTAATTTTCCCGTGAAACTCTGAAATTCTCCGTAGGGAATTCCCGATCGTTGGGAACCCCTGCCGTTGATCTGTGTGGTGAATGCAGGTTACAGCAACAGACGAGGACGACGGAGTCAACGGACATGTGCGTTACTCGACGGTGACTCACGGCGCTGTCGGCAGCGACAGCCCGCTGACGATCGACCCGTCCAGCGGACAACTCAGTCTACGTCGCTCGCTCGACTACGAACAAGACCACACACATGTCGCCCTCGTCGCCGCACACGACGCCGGCCCCGCCTCCATCACCGCCTACGCGCGAGTTGTAGTCCACGTGACCGACGTCAACGATCACGCCCCCAGCATCCGGGTACACGCCACCGGAAACAGTGACGATGACGTCATCGATAATGATAACGAGTGCGACGCGGAAGTCGGCGAAAATCAACCTTCCGGTACGTCGGTGGCGCAGATATCGGTTCTCGACGTCGACGCTGGCGACAACGGACGTACGGAGTGCCGTCTGGAATTGGCGGCTGACGCGTCGACGTCGGCCACTAACCGTGAGTTCACGCTGCAGCGTGTCCACGCCGCCATGTTTACCTTGTCGACGGCGGCGGCGCTGGACCGCGAGGCGGTGGACGTGTACCGGATGTCGGTGCTGTGCGTGGACGGCGGTCAGCCGGCGCTCGACGCCCGATC
>Ga0209780_1002488_pt1 | contig 13139 bp, 11 predicted proteins | sample WorMetexBAHAMAS2_FD_187384 | JGI IMG/M metagenome (GOLD analysis project Ga0209780, IMG submission 187384) | Marine gutless worms symbiont microbial communities from Max Planck institute for Marine Microbiology, Germany - Inanidrilus exumae... | ecosystem: Host-associated > Annelida > Digestive... | reverse complement strand
GTCCGTTGTTGTGTGTGTGTGTGTATATATATATGTGTGTGTGTGTGTGTGTTTTATGGGCCTCGCTGCCTGAAATAAAAGCTTTGATTGACTGATTGATTTATAGAACGCACTACAGGAAGCTGTCGGCCAGGGTCATCCCGGACTGCAGATACCATTGCCACAATTGAAGACGAACAGTGACAGAATTTTGTAAATCGGTCTAGATTTGCCAAAGTTATGACAAAAGTCGAATGTATTGTTTTTTAAAAACACAGTGTCGTAACTATTCCTACCCACCCCACCTGCAACTTCTCTTGGTGATCCCTTTGGGGTGACCCCATTCGAATTTCAAAGAGATTTTTTACACCAGTCCTTGGGTTATTGTGCGGCATTGTGTTTGCATGATCTTACGTTTACCGTTTTGAGAGATCTCCGACTTGTGACGGACGGACAGACGGACGGACACAATATAATAGCATACGCTGTGCTCGCGCGGTAAAAAAGACAGCACACAGGATTTCTTGCAGCCATGTCGCCGTGGCGTAGCATAGTTTTTAATGTCCGCAGCAAATGAATACGAGGTCGCGCATGCGCGTTCGTTGATTCACTGCCGCGCACTTTCTCCCGTAATTTTTTGCCCGCGGAATGCTATCATCATTACCGCCGCAATAAATCCTACATTACAGTGGCAACAGGATTACAAAGCGAAATGCCATGCAGAAATATGTTCCAGGAGCCGCGAGAAGGAAAAACACGTGGTCAAAGAATTTTGACACTAGGCCGCATCGCCACCTTATCAGTTGTCACCTCTAGCGGCTGCGAATGGATTTGTCCCACCTTGACCCATATCTAATACGTGGTTTATTAGACACACGAGTCAGCGCACCCCCAAACGGCATCTCGATCGGTTCGGCCGTTTTGCACAGCTCACAAACGTGACCAACACATAACACACACAAACAGACAGACAGACAGACCGATCACGATACTACGTGTCTGATGCAATAGCCCACACCGTATTCAATGCATGCGATGCAGCCTAAAATCACCTCTAGTGGGCAAAAACCTTGCTACTGTCTCGCATCAATATAACAAGAAAAATATGAAATGAATAACAGATAACAAGAATAAGAATAAGGGACAACACATAACTGAGCTGTGCGTACAAACCGGTCAATAGTGCGACATTCAGGTATGCGCATAAACGAGACTGGGAGCTAAAAAGTTGAACTAAATGTGTTATAATTACTACAATAAAAACTAGAAAACTGCTGTAACCGGGTACAGTATAGTCATATGAGGCTATTTTTCATTACTGCAGATGGATAATATATATTCTTGTTGTTCCAAACGCGGCGTTCTGAAAAAGGATTAAGGTGACATCATTCTCGGGTGCACGATGCTCCAGTTCCATGCCTACAAATAAGTACCTGAATACAGTTTTGATATTGGAGAGTTTTTCGAAACTTTAAAATTTAATCGTTGCTTTTTGTAGACAGTTCGAGCACCTGCTGTGCGGCGAAGCGCGTCGCCATCCGGTCGAGGACATGACGAGCGTGGTCACGTGATACGATGACGTCATCGTCCGACTTTCTGAGTCTCAGCCGACAGTCGTTGACGCTAGATGTCGACGAGCTGCACCAACAAACGACGAATAGCTAAACGAAACCACTGGTTTCTTTGCATCATCAATCAATCAATCAATCAATCAATGATTTCATGGTATTGCAGCTTACATGCTGGACTGGTTACAACAAACATCGCATGCATCACGTTAAAAAAGAAATACACAATACAAAATATCAGATTGCCAAGAAACTAAGTAAATAAAACACAATGGACCTACAAATAAAAGAAAATACAGGCTCTTACAGAACAGCTACATATATGTGTTAAGGCAGTGTGAGATTATGGTATGGTATTAGATCCATCATCATTATCATCTCTTATTAGCAACAATACATAAGGGCCACATGGCCTCTTTAAATGTGCACGTAGATACAACGTTCTAACAACCAGACTACCGAATCACCCGCAAAACATATACTCCCGCCCACAAAACACTACAAATTGCACTTTTCGATCTTTAAGTTGTAACAATATCATAACAACATAGATGAAATTATTACATTCCACTGGAGTCTTAAAATGAGACAAAGACCATTTTAAAGTAGGCCTAAATAAACACAACTTCCACTCCGATGCATTTACTACGGCTGTCGACGGCCGTTACGTATGCGAACGCGATGAACGGTCTCCAAAATACGCCGACGTCGACGACGTGCGTGTGCCTACGACGCCGACGGCGTGCACGCGCGTACGCCGTTGACGATGTTCGAACATCTAGCAAACAGCTAGCAATGCTAGATTTCGGAGACCGTCCCCCGCGTTCCCACACGTTCAATCGCGGTCTACCGGCGAATAACAGCCGTTAACGGCCGTTGACGTCAACAGCACGTAACGGCCGTCGACGGCCGTTACGCGCTGTGAACGGCCGCAGCGAGAACGCAACTTGAGTCACCGACCCCCTGTCCACCCCTCTCGGCGTCACTGTCCATAGCTGTCCACTCCAAACTACGTACAATTGACTATAATTGACTAAATTAGGCCAGTGTTGAAATCAATACATTTTTTTTCTGAGTAAGAGACATTTCCAATTTTGTTCAATAAAATTAAAATTGAAGACACATACGTCAAGATACATTAATTTCAGTCATACAGCGTCACATAAAATGTCTATTAGGCCTACATTTGGCAACTAACGACTGATGCAGCAAAGTGTCACTAATTCGCGCTAGATGCGGGCGAACAAACAGCCGGCTGTGAGCAGTTCCACAGGAGCGATGTTGCAGGTGGACAAAAATGTGCTCAGAATGCACACAATACAAGGTGTCGCCTTAACGGGACGTAAAACCACTGGCCCGCCGTGCAGTGTTACCGTGGAGCTATAGTTGGACTGGAGGCGGCATGACGTCATCGGCTGGCCTGCGCAGTTGAAGCCGCCTGCAGGCCCGCCGTGGAGTGTTACAGACGACGACGACAGACGACGACAGACGCCAGATAGCAAAACAATACTGCCCCCCTACAATATGTGTAGGCGGGCCAGTAATAACACTCGATCGGCTACGAATGACGAAGACACCGTCGTGAGACCGAGCCAAGATGGAAAAAAATATCGAGATATGAAAAATCATATCCCGAGACGTCTGGCGTGTCTCAAGACACCACGACTATAGTTTAGGATTGTTTGTAGAGTAACATATTCGGTGAAGTTACGCGCGCTCCTGGGCGACAATTTGGTTTCTGTGTCTCAATTTTCTCCCCGATCGACCTACGATGTAGCGCAATGTTCGATGACATGAACACCGCGGGGTTAATACAACGGCTGCTTTCAACAAATACGTAGTAATATTATTACGTGTGAGCGTGTTGTAAATTACACACGAGGTCCCTGGACTTCTCCTGTGCGCTGCCTATATAGTCCCGGTCCGAATCCGACTAACAAGAACGTCAAGGCGTGAGGTGCATATTGCATGAACGCGCTAACTGAATAACCATACCGTACCGGCGCATTCGCTTCTTTGCCGCTGTGAAAGGGTTGGTACTTAGAGTATGACCTACAGTGGGGACGACTTGGCACTCAGTTTCGGAGACAGCACTGACGGGTCGACTGGGACGATCGGACAAAAAGGTGTCGCCCACTCTTCACCTCGGTGCCCATACACTCATTTCCGTTTCCGCAATTTCGGTTAAGGTCAGTGCACACAGTGGGGGTTAGCAAATAATGCCAACAGCCACATACTCAAGGTTGCAGATTATATGAAGTGGCTATTTTTTGGTTGTAGAAATTAACTAATTCACATTAAACAGTCAACGTGATGAAAGCTCTCACGGAAGGTTGCAGATTTCTTATAAATCGCTGATAAGCACCTAACTCATAACCTCTCAATTTCGAATCTGATACCGATTAGACCACTGCATACAGAGAAACTTTGGGCTGGTTATGACAAGTTGTCGACGCTTTAGGTAAATTACAAAATAGTATTACTTCACAATGCTCCTCTGACAGCTTCCAGCACTATATGCTACGCCCGTCGTTTCCATGAGCGCCCCTTTCGCCCTACTAAATACCGAGTTGTTCCATCAAGTTCCATCAAGAAGGTACCAAAGATTCTGCTGCGCAATCGCAGTACAAACTGCCAACAGTACGCAGTGCCGAATGTCTTCGACACAGCGTGGAGTGAACACGCTAAGTTCCAGTATGTACTCGCTACTACTCGTTTTCCAATTACCAATAGTCGACGATTGATGCTTCTCTGCTCTGTAACATCCCGCTACGTATGTGGCCTCAGGTGATGTGCGGATAGCGGAATGAAATGCCGCACTGTTGTAAGTTAACTAGCGCTCCACCCTGCCTCGCGCCTACGGCGATCGATCCGTTGTGCCAGCCAATTCGGGCGCGCTGAGTGCGAGCCCGCGGGCTCGAGCGGTGCTCGCTAACCCCATGACCAACTGTAGGTGAATAATGGCCATGTGAATTTGAAATGTAGGCTACATGTATTACGGTTACCTTCATCTATTCATCCGTTTATTGTAGAAACATAGGTTGACAGTGACGGAATTTCATCGATCTATGCCAACTGTTACGGCCGCCATGATGTAGGCCTAGGGCAAGGAAATGTAGAGATTTTGCAGCACGTACAGTCAGATCGCCGATCTGGCGCTAGCACTAAGCTTCTCCTAAACTACCGATTCAGTTTTTATTTAAATAACGTGACAAATTTTCACCAGTTAACTTCGCAAAGTACGACACCATGGCCTGCTATAAGCCCTATGGAGATCGTATTGTGAGTGACCATAGATTACTGTAACGTCAGTTCACCGTATCTATATCTCTGACAAAGGTAACTTCGTTCAAAAGTTATTTCCAGACAGACACACGGTAACGCCGGACCTAATACTGCACCTGGCCCACTAAAATGGTCTGTAGCAATCAAATAGATAGGCCTACATATCGGGAACAGCATCTGATAACAGGAAAAGAAGTGACAGAGAAGTCGACGGAAATGTCGTTTAGACTGACCTAATAAAGTTAACAATGAACGCATAGCATACCTAATTTAAAGCCAGGCCGCTGTGAAACTCTAGTCAATGTCTACTCTGCGTTTTTCCATCACACCACACACACACACAAGTAATTATTGCGGGGACTTGCCCGGTATTAGCCATTGATGCAAGCTGCCAACTGCAGTCTTTCATCAGGACGTAATTGACTCGGTAGATGGCGCGGCAATCGATCTGTCACTCGGTGACTGACTTGATGTACGGCCATGGAAAGACGGACGGTGAAACGGAAAGTGACTGTCCTAGGCAAGCTAGTCGGTGACCAACTAAGGTCCGTGAGATTTGCACGCAAACACCAGGGAATCAATAACGCCGTCATAAAAATGTCACCAGGTAGAGAGTCATGACTTACAATTCACAGTCACTGAACAAGATACAGTCGGAGCCGGCAGACTTCGTCGCCGGTGCTGCCACATGGCAAACTGGACGAAACATATTCGTCGTCTTTGATTCTGGCCCATTCGCGTAATTATGCGAAAAGATGACGTCATCCACAAACCGGAAGTACATGACATTGCATTGCCGTCAGAAGGGGACCGAACTATGGCCACGGGTAACATGTAGGCCTACAGGATAATTGGGTGTAATTTGGATGTGTGGTTTGCACGCAGCGCATAGATGCGGCCTATTATTATTATTATTATTATTAAATCGTAGACAAGGTACAACAGAAGAAATAAAATAGCATTATACATACACAAACGATAAAATACATAACCAACTAAGCCTAATCAACTGACAGAAAATTGCTACAGATGCTGCATGTATTGTGGTCTGTGTGTCTGTCTGTGTGTTGGTCATACCGTTGTAGCACTTTAAGTGGAATGTACCAGAATTTGCGGCATATATGCACCATAGAAAACTTCCCCTTATTCACATGACTGTAGTTTCTACAAATGTTGACTAATTTTGTATAGTATTTGGCATACGGTGTACTAAGTTCACTTGCAACATTAAGCTGATTTATCCACTTTACCTGCGTATTGCTGCTACACTACCTTGGAAAACAAGTCAAGTACATAATATTAGCTTAAGTCCTATCAACCAAAGTTACACATTGCAGTTGCACAACAAAATCCATTTTATCTGCACAACCAGTCCGAATTCATTTTCAGTTACTACAGCAAGTGTTCAAACTTCAAAATGTCCTTTTCATTCACACAGGCCTAAAGTCTCTTCCGCCATTCGTCAATAGCGTCGCCCACAATGCTCTGCGACAAGCTATTCCATGTGTCGATCAAGCACTTTCTCATATTTCTCAGATCGGTTTCGTCTCGTAGTGGCGTCTGATACACACGAGCCTGCTGCATCATGCCTCATATTCGACAGTCAACAGGATTAAGATGAGAACTATTCGGAGGCCTGAAGTCCGGTGGAATTAATTTCGGAGTTTCACGCTGAAGGAGATTGATCTTCTGATGTACACAGTACGCTGGCGCACTGTCTTGCCCAATGTGACAGTTAATGTTTCCCAAGGTAGTGTGGCAGCAGAAAGTAGGTGAAGTGGGTAAAGCAACAACTATTGCGTGGCAAATTAACTCAGTACACGGTGTGCCAAATAATATAGAAATCGGTCGACAGTTGTAGAAACTAGGCATATGAAAAGGGGGCGTTTTTAACCACGGTGTATTATGAGTGACTAATAGCCTGTCAGTGTATAACAGGTGCGCCAGAAAAAAACAATACCCTATAAATACGTCTATACCTCCGGAATTTAGCATATTTTTCACTAAATTTGCAATGTTTGCAGAGGAAGTTCCAGCCCTCGGGCTGCTAGGCCTACTGCAATATTGTTCAGGGAATTGATGACCGGCAAAGTAAACTTTACAGTCGAAAGTTGGCTGTATTTCTGCCAAGTCACTTCAAGTCGTTTTGGCTCCAAGTCGACGACTTCAAGTCGCTTTAGCGTCGAGTGGGGTCAGATTGAGCCACAAAGTCACCCGCAGCCTCCAATATCTACCTACGATGCGGTCTTTCGTTAAAATTCGTTGACTACTTGTTGAGATATGCGTGCAGAGAGTCAGACAGACAAACATACAGACATACAGAGACGCTGATCGCAATATCTTTACTGCTAACGACTGCGCAATAACAGTTAAGGCAGAAAAATGACAACAATAACAAATGACGTCGTTAACCAAAATCAGCAAAGCGGGAAATTCTGGTGAAGAGTAGTGGTCCTATTTCGGCAGCGCTAATTGCGCGTGACGCCAAACGCGCTTGAATAGACGCAATCATCTTCGTAACGACTCTTGTTACGTAACAATAGCTGTCGTTAGGCCCGCATCGATTATTTGATTTCCTTTATTTTCAGCCTGGTGTTACGACATCGGCCGTCCGCTATAGGCTACTGCTGCGATATCGGTCGACGCAAAATAAGTAACACGTGTCCAAATTAATTTGGCCGAAGGCAGCATCGCCGAATTCTCACCCATCGCGGCTGCGAATGGATTCGTCCAATGTAACACATGGTTATTTGTAAAGATGCGAGTCAGTCTCCCAAACAAAATTTCGATCGGTTCAGCCGCTTTTTGCAGGGCTCATGAACGTGACCAACAGACAGACACACAGACAGACCACGCTACTCTGTCTGCAACAATAGGCCACATCTGATGCACTGAGCGCATGCGATGCTGCATAAAAACTCATTTTCGGAGTTAAAAGACGACTAAAAGGTAAAGGTAAAGGCTTCCCATACTCGTTACCGACCGTTGGGCCCAGAGCTGATCCCGGTGTACAGGCAGTCTGCCCGCAGGTGACTATAGGTCATCTACCTGGCGGTAGGCTGCCATTACTTTTCGCCAGGCCTGCGGTTACCTTCCCAGTCGCAGAGAATCACCGCTCCTAAGTTATACTGCTTAGTGACAAAGGTACGTGGGTGTTTGTGAACAACTTGCCCAAGGTTGTTGTGCAGCTCTGCCCCGAGTAGGAATTGAACCAACGACATATTGATCGCAAGTCCAACGCTCTGCCCGTTGCGCCACCGCATCACCTTAAAGGACGATTGTGTGGAATAGAGAGTGCTGCTGGAGCGGTAACCATTACTGCTGTAATGGGTACATAATAGTAAGTAGTACAGTGAGAATAGATTTTTTGAGGTGCCGTCGCATACAGTAACTGCTTCGAGAAGCGGGAGTGACAAACTAACAACTGTTTCCTGAAACAATGCATCTTTTTTAGACGAGTCCCGCTCGGTCGTTCGAGTCCGTAACATGCTAACACTAGTCTTATTAGTTTAAGAAAGTAGATTCTGATATCGGACCTTCGAGAAGAACTTCTATAAACTGCTCAACTGACAATAATTGCTGGTTCAATCATACGGAGACAGTTTCATTTCTGCGAAGTCGGACTGCAACAAATAATAAAATGGGAATGAAGCAAGTGTGGATGGGATAAGGATAAAAACTAAAAATATGGATGAAATGTGGATGATTTCTCATACCGTGTTACTCTTTAGGGCCGAAATCAGCGTCAGAAACTATGCACTTTTCACGCAGAGAAGCTAGTGGAGTGGTTACTATTGGTAACCCCGGGTACACTACAGCCGTTGTCCAGGGGCGGATCTAAAATGTGTGGCTAGTCTGTATGTCTGTCTGTTTTTTCCGCACGACATCTCATAAACCGATGCAGCTATAGGATCACCAAATTCGACAAAGAAATGTTCCAGAATAAGTCCTGGAAACCCATTTATTTTGTGATGAAAAGTTCAAAGGTCAAGGCCAAAAGTCATAAAAAACATTGCCGGCGTGGGTCTTTGCACTCTTGTGAGTGCGGGCTTATTGCTACATGCTGTAGTTTAAATAATGCAGTTGGCACTAGACTGTTGCAGCGTGCTTTGTCAGTATTAGTCTGGTCTCTGATGAGTTCGATACTGCAATGATGTGTTATGCGGTGCTGCGGACCACAAAGCGAAACAGCGCTTATGATGATAACGAATACCAATCCCCCGCAGAGCAGCAGCAATCGTCAGGGAGCGGATATCCCGATAGATAGAGGCGCCGCGGGCGTCGGTTCGACACTCCTCCCTGAGTGCGGTGTAGTTCATCTGCCGGCGTCGAGAGCTGTATTAATGCTGGGCAACGGGTCGTGCCAGACCGTCCGACCGAACGCTGCAGGATTGCCGGCCGAATCCTGGCGTGGATGATCGCCGATCGGTCTTGATTTCCACCGGGCGATGCTGATGGTGATGCACCCCGGCGCTTGTCACACCAGCTGCGACGAACGATCCGCACAAAAACCTTCCGACGTCGTGTTTCCGCGTGCCTTTTACAGACTGCACGAGGGACATCACGGTAGCTATACGGTATCACCCGGACTGAGGCGGTTTGGCAGATGACTTCTGAAGTCGGCGGTGAGAACGAACGGAAAAGTTACGGACGGACACTCTAACATGGGGTGGAGGGACGTCTTAGTGATCTATCGTTACGATACGATGATTACGATGTGCATGTCGTACTGTGCGACGTTAACTGGTGAAGATTTGTCACGTTGTTACTGGCCCGCTTAATAAGCCTACATTATTGTTTTGCTCGCTGGCGTATGTCGTCGTCGTTTGTCTTAGTCGTCGTCTGTAACGCTGCGGGTGGGCGGGCCGGCCGGCCGCCGGCGCGTTGGCGGTCGGGCGGCCGACACTGCACGGCGGGCCAGTACGGTTACGTCCCGTTAGGGCGACACCTTGTTTAAATAAAACTGAATCAGTAGGTTCAAGGAAAGCTAAGTGATAGCGCCAAATCGTCGATCTGACTGTAAGTGCTGGAACACTTCCTTGCCCTACATCATGGCGGCCAGAACAGCTGGTATAGATATGAATGAAGAAACTACGTCACTGTCACCCTGTGTATAGCGCTGTGAGTGCCGTCTCTGAGGATCAGCAGTCTTGATACGTTAATCCCACGACAAGAGACTCCATTTTCGACGCTCACTGCCTAGAAGTATCACTTTATGGGTCAAACGAAACTACCAAACTGCCTCATCTCTTCCTTTTCATTGTAGTTTATCATTCCGCCCAAACGTCTTGCTCTTCTCTTTTCCTTCCCATCTTCTCTTTCCTTTCTACTGCTGCAATCTCAAGTCGGCTTGCTCCATGCAGCCGAGTCTCGACAGACGGACGTCGCATATTGTGACCTTACGTGTCGTCTCGCGAGATGTTCATGCCATCATGCAACTCAATCATCACCACTTCATCTCCTTCTTCTTTGATCCACACTAATATCAGTTAACATCTAAAGCTGTAAAGAACTGAAAAATAACAAAATGGTGGAAAAAATTTGAAGAAAGGCCGCATCACAGGGGCGGTTTTTTTCACGGGGAAAAATTTTATGTGATACCGGCCAGTCGGGAGCTATGCAGTCGGCTGCAGCAGTCGCACTGTGCCGTTAGTGATTTAATTTTTTTGCTGCATACACCGCAGCAGTGACTCGCAATGCTTTTCAATGGGTCGAACAACCCCATAAATTGCCCCCTCCCCTTTGGAGATCTGTACCTATCTAACAGTGTTTCCTTGGGCTCACCCGAGTCACCCACGTAAACGGCATCCCGCTGTCATTATGTAGGGCAAATTAATGTAAACATTTTGCATTTGCAGCACTAAACAGTCAGATCGCCCAGATGGTCGCTAGCAATACGCTTTTCTTAAACCGATCGATTCATTTTTGTTTAAATAGCATGTCAAAGAATAAAGTCCTAGTCTAGATGCCACATGAGACAGTCTGCAACCTCTGAGATGGTGGACAGTGGCTAAAAGCAGATTTGAACTTGAAAATAAAAATAACTAAGCCAGTCTAAAATTTTCCAAATCCAACATCCCACATTCGGGAGGAAGTTTGCCTTTCCGTTGGCTGATCCGGACCCCATCGAATACAAGTATGTCGGTCCGCCTTATTGTCGGGCCGAAATGTATGCTGGCCGCGTCGCATGCTGCCCCCTGGTGAGTCACGTTGAGTATATATGCGCCGCGCGTTCTATTAAGGTTAGGTAAAAAGACAGGATGGAGAGACGGAGGGACGGACGGACGGACGGACGCCACACCGTTGCATTACGCTTACCGCTAGAAGCTGCCAGCGTATAATAAATCTCGTATCTCCAACAGTGGTCGCCGTCTATTCTGATCAGCATTCGTCCGGACGTGCGCTGTACCACTTTCGGCACAGAACTGAGCGTTTGTGTGTGGCTGGTCCGCGTGTTTACCACCGACTTGCAACAGGACATTGTAGCTGTGAACAGCTTAAGCGACTACTGCAGTGCCGCATTGAGGAGGGGGGGTGGTGCTAGGGGTGCTGTAGCACCAGGGCCCGCAGTTTTGGGGCCCGTAATTGGTGGGAGTGGTAAGCTGGTTATAGGTCTGTAAGGGGCCCTCATTTGGCACAGCACCCGGGCCCGCACTAGAAATAATTCGGCCCTGGACTACTGGAAACATTTCTATTTGGAAGTTGGTTGACCACGACACATTGTGACTGATAAATCACTCAGTAGGCTTGTCTGTCGATTTGAAACTTTTATTCCAAATTTCCAGATTTTCATCGATATAGTCGCCGTCAACAGTACAAACTGCATCTATCTTTCTTCCCCTGCAAAAAGCAGTAGGCCTACTAGATTCAGCAACACCCATACTCAGTCCTATTCACATGGAACGAACTCTCACCAAACGAAACTGATTTAGGTCTTCTATTGTTTCTTACCGCGCGACGCTATGCTAGCGCGGTATATGCTGTCATCGTCTGTCCGTCCGTCTGTCCGTCCATCACAAGTCAGCGTAAGACGGCTAAACCGAGGATCACGCCAACAACGCAGTATACGATGTTACAATTGGCGATTTTCGACCAATATCTCACTATATCTCAAAAACGGTGCAAGATATGGTCTGGACATAGTTTCTATGATGGAAGGCTAAAAGTAACTCGTATACGCTGTATCGAATGGCGCGATTGACAGTGATCTTGAGTGATCCCTAACTGCCCCAAACCACCCCATTTATGACATTTTGTAACGTCTTTCATATCTTCGTAGTGGGTGAAGTTAGAGACTTCAAATTTGCTGGATTGGTTGACTGTAGCAAGTCCTAGCCCTCGGACGACACATGGTCCCTGAAAGGGCGTGATCAGGTCACGTAAACCATTTAAATTTTGGTCGGCACCAACCATATCTCTGGAACGGCTAAAGCTAGAGTCGACAAATTTTGTACACAGGTACGACAAACCACCCCTAAAAGGGGCGTGGTCAGGGTCACGTGGCCCGTTTATTAAATTTTGCCCCATTCATATCTTTAGAATTGGTGAAGCTAAGCATTTCAAATTCAGTGAACTGATTGATACAGATGAGTACGAGTGCATGCATAATACAGAATGGAGGTGTTCAGAGTCATAAACATAAATGCATAATTACAAGCAAAGCAGCAAGGAACGAGCAGTGAACTATACAGGTCAAAACAGAAAACAATTATTAGTAGCGGAATACTTATCGTCAAATCTGTTTGATATTTCGGAAATTTCGGAAAGTCTAACACTAGGTGATTGAAAACCAAAATACGATTAGCATTCCATAATGGTTATTGCTCAGAAAAATTTTCTGACTGATTGATTGATGTTCAGGCGCCCGTAGGCGTAATGTAAGTAAGTAAGTAAGTGTTTATTTCAAACTGGCGGTCATTAGATGGAATAGCTCAATAATAAAACAATGTTCAAACAGGACACAAGACATAAAAACACTGCTAATGGCTAGCAGTACCGTTTGACGGACGAACAGAACAAGTCAACTATGTATAGAAGACTGTGAAGTCTTGCCTTGGACGGTGGCCGTTGTTGTCGCCGGCGGTTTCTGTTCGGCGGCGGGTCCGACGGGTACAGAGACGCGGCGACAAGCCAAGCTGTAGACGACGACCCACCACGGCGCTGAGCCGGGTGATGTCGCGCGGTGAGCTCGGACAAGACACCGACCCGGACGGCGCGTTCGAGGACGGGTCGTCGGCCACGAGAGCTCGAAGTCGACGTCCAAGAACGGGCGACTTGAACCGAGGTAGCGTCTCGTTGGACGTAGGG
>Ga0209780_1002487_pt1 | contig 13147 bp, 6 predicted proteins | sample WorMetexBAHAMAS2_FD_187384 | JGI IMG/M metagenome (GOLD analysis project Ga0209780, IMG submission 187384) | Marine gutless worms symbiont microbial communities from Max Planck institute for Marine Microbiology, Germany - Inanidrilus exumae... | ecosystem: Host-associated > Annelida > Digestive... | reverse complement strand
CCATTTTCCCTCCTCCCTCCCCTCTCCTCCATTGAAGAGTGGTTGCCATGTGAGCTGATGTCTTGTGTCTGTGTGCAGTTAAGACGCTGTGTGAGAAGGAACGTGATAAACCGATCGTGCTCGGCTTCAGCCGAATGCAGTGTGAAGATGACGGAACATTCAAGCCGCTGCAGTGCAATGCTCGCCAATCAGTGTGCTGGTGTGTTGACGGACTTGGACACGAGGTCCCGGACACCCGCACATCCGTCTACGTCGAGAATCACAAACCCGTCTGCGGTACGTAGTCACAGCACTCTTACCGCTTGTTTAACTAATTAATGCTTATTTAACTAAAATATGTACTAATATTTGAGATTGGTTCCGTAATATTCAATGGTGATTTCTACAAAATTTAGGTTATATCGCTTCTTTAAGATTATATTTTATTATACTAATTACTAACGTATTGTAAAATGTGCTTTTCATGTTCGTAACTTTTATCTGTGAGTTTTCATCACAGATTTGTAGGCTAAGTAAATAAATAAATAGACTAAGTTTGTTTCTGAGTTGGCACATGCTCAGTTTTGACTCCTAACATTGGCCTGGAGTTATTCCAGCCTGGTCAGGTTCTCCTGGTGTAACTGGAACTGGAATAAGTTTCTCTGTAGACCTTTCTTTCACTGAACAAACAGTGTTGAAGGAGCTCAAGGCACTAACTCCCGCCATGGAAAAATGATCCTTTTTAGTTCGACTCTTCGACAGAGTCGACCTAATAAAGCCGATCTCAATCTCATCCGTACGTCCACAAAAAGTTTCTTCGATTTCAGTGACATTTGGCATGTAGGTAGAGGTCGACGAGTGATGCATGACTGTATGCAGTCAAGGTCAAGGTCATGAGCCTTTCAAAAGTTGGAAATCCGGCCATTTTCAAAGGCTATTTTTTACAATGGGAGCTGGCAACTGACCACGGATTCTTAAACTAGGGCACACTATCTAAATTTGATCAGACAGGATTTTTGATATTAGGCCTAGTTTTTGTGTCACATGACTGTGAAGTTGGCAGAAATGTCAGTTGCAAAGAGTTGACCGTCAGTCCCTGTATTGGACTAATTTGTTGATCTGCCTTAGAGAAGGAATGCCGCACCTGTCCGACCACTAATAGGAAGCCACTGATGTGAAATGGCGGTGCCGTTGTGGTTGACAGTGCGTAACGTGACGGTGTCGATGCACATTCACATGTTGATGGTCGTGGAACACCACATCGACGTGACGAGACTGGATTCACTTCACGCTCTGATTGTTGATCACGTCAGCACGTGGATGATGATTGAACCGCACTATGTCACCGTCGTCAAGGTACGACGTCACACCACGACAACGTACAGGGTGGCACAATTAAAATCCGGGAACTGCTAGTCGAGATGAACAGTGAAGAATTTAAAATATCACTCAGCATTTGGCAGCGTTATGGGCAAGAAGAGTACAGTAGCACCTCACAGTGGACATTTTTGGGCCACCCTGTATATGTGTAAGAAGTATATACATTGTAAGTCAAAAAAACGGACCACTACGACCTTCTGTCAAGGCTTTGTCAAAATAGCACTAGATATCGGTAATTTTGACAGAGACAATTGCACTTCATCATTTGGTCTGTAATTACAATTAACAAGTTTAATGCTGTTGAGAACCACCTGCAGTTTCCATGGCAACGAGGAGCGATTGGTGGTGGTGTGGACTGATTTTGAACATGTGATTGTTGACAAAGCGACCGATCAGTGTAGAAAACGACTCCAGGCCTGTGTGAAGGCCAAAGTAGAAAACTTTGAACACTTGCTGTGATTGGTTATAGCCGACTGTGCTGTTAAGACGCATTGTTTCAAACAACGAAACCGTTTGTTTTACGAATGACGTATGGTAGATAGTGTAAGTGTGCCGATTGTAATAATCCAAGATGTCTGCTGGTAGTCTGCTATACACTTGTTATGTGCAACTTCAATATTATGTCAAGAACTATCTAGACGTATGCATTACGTGTACAAAAATGTTGCTATTAAAGCAGTGTTTATGACGTTTTGCCACAAAGTTACAGTGGTCTGTTTTTTTTCTGACTCACAGTGTATATATTTTGTTTGTTTTGTTAGTTGTTTGTATCGTGTGTGTGCTTGTTTGTGTGCTCTTTTGTAATGGAGACGAGGGTTTGACTCGTACGTTTGTACTTATGTGTCGACTCATGTCACTAATTTGAAATTGTTGAGTTGCATGTGGCTCATCAAGTTAACTTGTGAGTTGACTTGACTGTAATAGCGACATTTCAAGTGCTGTAAATGAAATGCAGCATTGACTTATCAACTACTTATGATGGTAACACTCGGTTGCTGCTGCCTTGGTGTGACGACATTATGCTAAAGTTTTGGATGAGGTTGTGGGAAGACGGGGAAACGTGCCATTACTTTGAGAGAATGAAGTGTTGAAATGATTTCAAGGTCACTGGATATGACCCTGTCCAATAGGCTTGACTTAAGTCTTGACCTGAAAAAAGTTGAAAGTTACTAGAGACTTATACATCATAATACAGATGATGAACAGTGCTGAGTGTAACAGCCAAAGTTGATGTCCCAAAATTAAAATGTCAACATTTTAATTAATTTTGATTACAACATAGATTAACTTCAAGATGGTGCCAAAATGGGCCACTGTAATTCAATAAGGTACACATATTTCACATTTAAGGCATAGAAGAATCATTTCTGTGCCTTTGCACTCTTGTGAGTGCTGGCTTCTTCTGCTTGCTAATTGACTGCCTAGTCTGGTGGCGAGATAATTGTGAAAATTGGTCGGCACTTAGAGCATGATGGTATGTTTTTGACAGACATTGGCCAGTCCTTGTTTTGCACCACCCTGTATAATCTGCAATGGCGGACTGTTGTTGTTAGACTGAGGCTCAGAATTCCAACAAGGGAGAAGCTGTCGAGGAAGAAGTGAGGATGGTGGTTGTGGAACTAGTGGTGGTCCATGATGGCGTGACCGACCTCCCGTCAGCTGGCGAGCACATGAAGAAGTGCATCGACGACGAACGTTGTCGTATTCCGGTGAAAGGTGGCGGATCACTGAAACCCGCTCCGAGATCCATGAAAGTCAAGCACAAGTTTGCCGCGTCTATCACGACCACTGCTTCTCCGTCCTACCATGAACTGGGTATGATTGTAGTTTTGCCGTTTTCTATGCGATTATTTGGAGTGAAAATGGAACCAGTTGGCTATAAGATTGCTCTATATGGCGGATTCCTTAGTACTCCGAGGCAATTTCCCGGTGAAAAGCCTTTTCAACAGGCTACTGTAAACAGTGATAATGTCGGCCATTTCTGTTTTAGTTGCTCCGTTTGTGACCATAAAAATAGGCCCAAATAGCTTGCCATGCATCATACAAGGCAACCAAAGTTGGCTTCAGTTTTTGATTCGTATTTTGTGTTACAGAACCTTTCGATTTATTGATGCATATTTGCTTTTGTTGTGTTAGTTTCTTCGCTACTATGCTTAGTGATTGACTGGGAAGAACATCTCTGAAAATGACTGTTTTTATGTCGAGTCTATTTAGGTCATGTAATTATTTACTGATTCAACCATAATTTTGTAATTCTGTTACATTCTGTCATATTCAGTTTCTATTCTGTAAAATGCCAAATTTCAGTGACAGAATTTTGTTTTCATTAACAAAATTCTCATCTGTTAATAGCGCTGTCACTGATAAGTGTGATAGTGATAATGATGACAATAATTTTCAGTTTTAATGTGATGATGTTGCCACTGTTTTTTCTTTTTTGGATAATTGGCCTTTTTTGTCCGAGTTACTTTAAGTTGGGCTCAGTTATCAAGAGAACCTTGTTAGGTAATTGAAGCCGGTTAGTTATTATCAGCTATGACTATTGTCTGGAGGTTATGAGGGAAAATAATCAGAACTGTAATCTGTGCTGTATTATGCATGACAGTTGTGCACAATGATATGCGCACAAATGTAGGGGCAGGTTTAGAGGGAGAACGGACGCCCGCCCCCCATCACCGTCACTACAAAGCATGAAAGGTATAAAAATGCATAAAAATACATCATTTTCGTTGAAAATAATAAAAAATTGCTGGGCCTCTGTGGGGAGGGGGTCATTCCCTTCGGCTTCCACCACCCAATCAACCGCACATGTGAACAGTTCTTAAATTTTCATGTTGGCTTAGGTTTAGATTTCATTGTTGTGTGTATGTTTTGGTTTAGTATTTCCTGTTTCTTTTGTGCTAGCTTAGATCATTTTATTCCTGTGTTGCTAGCTTTTGTTGTGTTGGTTTAGTTTCCTCAGTACCAAGCCGAGACATTGGCTGGGAAGAACATCTCCGAAATGACCTATATACTGTAAAACCCTTTAATTTGACTTCCTTAAAAGTTGGCAATTTCATACTCTGCCAATTAAAGTTGGTATATTATCGATATTCGTGCCCTTTAATTTTGCGGTTATGTTTAGTAGTAGAACGTACTGATTAACGTGGCATAAGCTAAGTAGCTTCTAGGACACGGTACAAAAATATGAGAAAGCAATTTAAAGTGATGGGAAAGATTTGGTAAATAAAAATGTTTCGTCTCTTGAAAGACAGTAGAGAAGTTGATGCAGTGACATTGGTAGGAAGACTGTTCCATGCTTGCGCGAAATTTACAAAATAAATTGCACGTGAACATTGAGGGTCTTACAGTATTCTGTATCAAGTGGGACGTAAAACCTTAGCTCAATCAGTGTTTTCGCAGGTCACTTGGAACGCCAGGCCAGCAGTGTGAAAGCGCGGAAGCACTGGTGATGATTGCCGTTGTGTGTTTTTAGTCGATGAGGACGTACGAAATCACAATGTGCTGAGACTGGTGTTCTGTGCTTTTGCTGCTCTTGTTCTTGTCATCACCATCATGATGGTCGCCTGCGTATGTTATTTACCTCTATTTTTGATGATTGTGATGAATAGTCAAATAATTTTGATGAAAGGCTGTTATCGCAGGGGAGGGGGATTGTAATGGAAGACAGTGTAATATGACACCAACAAGGCGGGAGCATCGTGGTCAGATGTTGTGCAGTTATTGAGGATTGAATGATCCTTTTGCTGTGTACACCACAGCAGAGACTCCAAATGTTGCTCAGTGGGCCAGACAGCTGCCAAAATTGCCCATTCCCACGGGATGGTGTGCATTTGCATTGGCATCAGCTTCATAGATCTGGTTGCAGTAAGCTCAGTTAATTTTAACCGTCGGTTAACTCGACCCCCTTCCAACACTGCTATCCGCAGATGTTGCGTGGCCTGCTGTTATCATGACAGTGACGCTGAGTTGGTGTAATAACAGCTAAATGAGCTTTATGCATCCAAGACATTAATAATAGCTAAGTGAGTTTGATGCATTCATTCGTTTATTTTCATTGTGTTTACTGTTACGTGCTGTTGTTTGGTTAGCTGTGTGCGAAGCGCAAACGTAACAGTTTGGCAGTACAGTTCAGTCATCAGAAACTGGAAAGTCCGACTATCTCGGAGAAGGTAGGTATCGTTTGCCATTCTGCATTGCTGTGTCACTTTGAGCATTAGGCCTAATTGTAATATTTTTTATAATAATTAGTTATATTGATTTAGTCATTAGTGGCAATTTGTCCTTGTTTATGATAATATTTGTTTAGGGAGTCGCAACGCTGAACTGTTCCTAATGATAAAGTAAATTGTATGACACTGTAAAATGTGCAACGTTAACCGTAATATTCCGGTCCAGTAGATATTGTAATATATGTAATATATGCATGACATTTAGATTGGTGCTCTTAATCTTGTAAGGTGCTCTAGCAGTTCTTGTGACTTAACGGCACCTAAATAATATTCATTTATAATAATAATAATAATATTGTTCATATAAAAAAACAGCGTTAAAAGCGTTGTCTTATTTACAAATTGTAGGGTTGTCTGATTTTTTTGATCAGCTTTAAGCGTCAAGGTCTTCAGATCGAAGCCCCAATTTAAATCTGGTCTTCAGCTTCATTGTCGGAAAACAGATGCAATATGCTGTCACCACTCTCTCTCTCTAATTACTTCGCTCCCCAGTAGGTCTACGAAGTTTTGTCATCAGCATGTCTTTGTCTGTCTGTCCATTCGAATATCTCAAAAACCACACAGTTACCTGTGGCCGTGGTTCAGTCCTCAGATTCTAATGTGGCTACTGGAAACCAGACCTGGCAGTAGTACAAAGTGATTTACAGTTGCAGTATCTGTTGAGTTGTTTAATGATTCTGTGCAGAATTTCCTCACCTATGACTACGTTCCTGAGCTGGTTGCCGTGGATACCAAGGATGTCGTCAAGGAGAAGGAACCAATCGCATGAGCCGCAGGTGCTGTTGCCTAGCAACGGCATACACCTGCCTACGTTTATACTTTGCTACGCTGCACAGCTCTGATTTTGTCTACATTCCTGAACGAACAAAGATTGAAATCAAACTTCATTATATTAATTATTCAACTATTTGCTTCACTTGTTGACAGTGGCGGATTCAGGGATGACCCAGACGCCCCCCCCCATTGTCTGGTGGACACCCTGACCAAGATGCATGACATTTAGATTGGATGCAACATTGGGTAACTATTAGATACTGTGAAACACTTACATTTTGCGTGCATCAAATTTTCGCAACTTGAGTAGGATCGCGAAATTAAACACACGTGAATTTCCAGTACAGAAACGGATTGCTTAAAGAAATTAAGTAGAAAATACACAAACTTTAAAAAATGCAGCAATTTTTTACATAAGAAAATTGCAAAATTAAGATGCAGTGAAAATAGTGTTCTACAATAATCAAAACTGTTTGGCTCTGCCCCCAAACCACATTTTGAGGGGGTTTTGACCCCCTAATGCCCATTAGGGGTTGAGTTGGATCCTGCTGGAGGCTTGACTGCCACACCCACTAATCCTGTTTTCAAAATCCTGGATCCGCTACAGTGCCTCGAGTACTAGTTCAGGGTGTCTAACAAATCTTGAAAACAAAATTCCGGTAGATTTCCAGTAATTTCAAGTAGAAATTGCATGCATGGACATCCATCGTTACATTATATCACTCTTAACAAACGCCATAGCACCATAAAAATTCCAGAAGACCTGGCAAAATTCCAGTAGAATTCCAGGGTATAATCCAGTAGAAAAAATTCTAAGTAGATTTCCAGGAGTGTTAGACGCCCTGTAGTTGCTGTCGATCATATTTACGCAATCTGTTTTTACGTAAAGACATTGCCACTGTAGAGCAGCATGTTTGCACAAGGATCTGCATTGGTATTGGTAAAGGTTGTATTAACAAGTTTTAGTTTGTATAGTAAATGTACATTCAAAACGTCACTGAACTACGTGCTTAAACAGTTATTGTAACCGTATTGTTAAAGTGATTTGTTAATTGTTACATTCAATGGGTGACCTGCAAAATATTGCTCGGCCAAACAGTTTGAACTTGCCTAAATCTTGCACTGATCATCATGAAACGAATTAATTTAGAACTTAGTCGGTAACATTACTATATTTTGACAAAATTAATTCGTTTCGAGCAATATTTTGCAGGTCACCCATTGAATGGTAGAAAAAACAAAGAGTGCAGACCCAATGGTTGTACTGAACAGGGCGTAACATTTGTGAATCTAGCGACGCAGTGATAATGAGTTGTTGATAACTGCAAGAAGTAACTTTTATAAGTTTTTACAGTTAACAATATTAGTTGCTTTGCACATTGTTCTATGATTTTCTTGTAGATCAGCATCACAAATAAAATGCACTTTGAACTGAAAAATTTGTTCCGTTACTTACTGTAGAATTGTTAACAAGGTCTGCAGTTTTCACAGATTTTATTCTCACATAAAATGCAAAATAACACACAACAGCGGCACTGCATTAACAAGCAAAATAATTAACTTTCACTGAATTACGGTGGACATTTTTCGTTTACTTCATATAGAATACTCCATGCAAAAATGGAATTTTAACGGCAATTTGCCAACTGCATTAATTTCTGAGGAATTCTGTTGAGGATAAGCCTAACTTTACTAACTACTAACCAAAATACCACACGATTCCTACAGTAATGTATTGACCAGAAATACAGAGTACAGGTATCATTGTGATTGGCAGATTAATCCTACCAGAAAATATACAAGTCTATATTTTTTGACACCAGTAATTTGTCAGCCAAAATGGCACCAGTAATCATTCGTTGCTACATCCACATGGAACGTATGGGTAGTTCATAGCATTGCTGACATTTTCCAGTTAAACAACCAAAACTCAGCTGCAAGTGAACGAACTGTGCATTGAATCAAATAAATCAGATGTATAAAACCAGCTTTGGTGTTAATGTGAAACCATTAACAAGCTGAACATATATTTGACAAATACACCGCAATAGATCTCAGACTGGAAGCTGCACTGTGACACGTTTTAGACTGGTTTATAGTCAAGCTTCGTCTCCAGTTTCTTGTTGTCGGCAATCTTCCGCACGGCCTTCAGAAAATCTTCCTCAATGACGTAGTCTCTCTCGGCACGGATAGCAAACATACCTAAACACACGGATGACCGCTTTAGTGGCTACCACCAGTGGCGTAACTTTGGTCTGAAAAGCAAAATTTCTGACTTGATGTACTTATAAAGTGGGGGTCCGTCCTCCAACTCCAAAAAAGTGGGGGTTCGGACCCCGCCCCCTAAAATTACGCCTATGGCTACTACCATCTCCAGCCTAATGCATGTTTTCCAAATTAACCTTGATTGGTCAATTCCTCCTCGGTGCTCTTCTTCCAACGGTTCTGTTGGTGCTAAGTTTGTTTTCATTGGCCGGATTCCCTTCCTGTCACCCAATCAACAGTGACAAAGCATGCATATTCAACAACCTGGAATCAGAGGTGCATCGCTCACTGAATTTTCAGATGTGCTCACTCTGCTGCCACATATGCACATCACGACAATGGATAACAGTCCAGTAGCACACTCGTGTGCTGGTTAACTAGTTTATGGCTATTTATAGTTCATTAATACCTTTAATAGTAGTGAAAAATTATTAGGTCGACTCCTCTGAGTCGATCTAATAACGTGTGTCTAAAGTGTCTGTCTGCCCGTCCGTCCACAAAAAGTTTCTTCGATTTCAATGACATTTGGTATGTAGGTAGAGGTCGATGACTGATGCATGACGGTATGCAGTACGACCCGATCCAAGGTCAAGGTCACAAGCCCTTCAAAGTCAGAAATTCGGATATTTTCAAAGGCTATCTCCTCCCCCCTTTATAACGGGGGCTGGCAAACGACCACAGATTCTTAAACTGGGGCATAATACCTAAAGCTTATCGGGGCCGGATTTTTGACTTTTGCCCCAGTTTTTGGGTCACAAAGTGACTTTGAAGTTGGCAGTAAGTAGGAGTCAACCATCAGTCCCGTATGGAGCTAATTTATTAACAGACTAGAAACCATACATGGTGACTCTGTCCAGTCACTGCAGAACTGCCACATGCCAACATTAAAGTTTCATCTAAATGCCGCTGACCACCACACTCTATTATGGTAGTAAGTTAGTAACTAGCAAGTAAGTCAAACAGTAAAACATCTAGTTTGTCTCTTTACCAAACTTCACTTCAATCAATGCAGCAAGTCATGCCTGCAAGGACAGAAACCTGAAACCTGACAGATCTTGGAATATTGAAGTGACTCCCATACTCACCCCAGGGCCAAGTTTGGCACGTGATAGTAGACCTTAATGTATGCTTCCACATCCACATCAGTTAACTGCGTCACCTGTCGGAGGTTTTCAAAAGCCTAACAGAACCGAGCCACGCCTCCTAATTGCCTAATACGGAATAATTTATGTGACCTAGTATACCAGCGGCCTACAACAAGCTACCACAGCCTGACTGCAGTAGTCTGCTGCTGTCGAACGTAAGCAAATAGCATTGTTGCCATGACAACCACTCTGGCATACTATGCCGTTTGCTCTGAAACAGCATACTGAAACTATCAAACAGCCCCACACTCTGTTGGGTCTTGGAAAACGCCACTTGAGTCAACACAGTCAGCAGGTATGATGAAAGATGATACGTGCATAAACCGACCGGCTTCTGTGCAGACGTTGCGTAGATCGGCGCCGTTGAAGTCGTCCGACAGTTTCACAACGGCCTCCCAGTCTGCAACATCGACAGCTCGTTAATTTGCAGCAAGGCCTACATGCACTACATGAACTTAAAACCAACCAGAAACTTCCCTTTTACGCAAACAATACTTCATCTGAGCAGTGACCAAGATTTAATAAATTAGCCCCGTATGGAATTGACAGTCGACTCTTCGCAACTGACGCTTGTGCCAAGTTCAAAGTCACAAAAAGTAGGACAAATATCAAAAATCTGGCCCGATCAAATTTGGATATTGAGCCCTAGTTTAAGAATGCGTGGTCAGTTGCCAGCTCCCCTTCTAAATGGCGGAGGAGATAGCTTTTGAAAATGAAAGGATTTCCAACTTTGAAGGGCTCGAGGACCTTGACCTTGAACTGGATCATACTGCATACCATCGTGCATCACTCATAGACCTCTACCTACATGCCAAATTTCATTGAAATAGAAAAAAATTTCGTGAACGGACGGACGTACGTACACACGGACGGACATTTGAGACCAGCTTTATTAGGTCGACTCTGTCGAAGCGTCGTCCTAAAAAGTAGTTTACTTTAAAATTTTTATTACTGCACCAGTGCACCTAGATAATTTTAGCTTAATTGTATACACATTAGTCACTGGTAAGCCATGCTGCAAAATGTGGTACATACACACTCATGCATTCTGCACAGTCATCAGTAAAAACATTTGTAAACACCAGAAAGATGCGTGCAACATCACAGCCAAGTTCACAGACCTATTTCTCCATGTTTAGCGATCGGTGCCGCGTGAATCTTCATGATCTCCATCCGCGCCTGTTCATTTGGCAGAGGAATCTCTGCAACAACAAGGTTGATTGACACACAGTGGAAGAATAGTCCAACTCCACACAGACGTAAACAATAGTGAACCAACAGCAGAACATAAACGCTGCTTTCTACCGATGAGAACCTTTAAGAAGTAGGAACTAGAACAAGCCAGCACTCACAACAGTGACATGACCCACACCATAAATCAGCGTTTGTTGCTGCTGGCCGACTGCAAAAAAACTACTAGCACGGAAAAACCAGCGGTCTTGTCTGTCGCCCGTGTTGCTGTGCAAAAACGTCGGAACCGATTGAGATGCCATTTAGGGGGGGGGGTGCTGAGCCACATGGATCTGAGGATCATATGAGTACCTACAGACAGCAATGCTGGCCAATCAAAAATACCTATTTTGCGATCAAGTCGGCCGGGCCGCAGCAGTGCAGGGTCGAGCGTGTCAGGTCGATTGGTTGCCATGATCATCTTCACTTGACCAAGAGCATCAAAGCCGTCCATCTGATTCAGCAGCTGGCAACAGAAACAGCACAGTCCACCCCGTCACAATTACACAATACGGGTCAGTCTTGTAGTCAAGACCCGCAGCTCTCTAGAGAAACAGACCGAGACCAGTGCCTTCAAGATCTAAGACCCCGACTAGCAAATGAAACATATAACAAATACACACTGCTCACAGTAATGGTTAAAGTTCCTAGGACGCTGTAAAACAATCATCACAACGTTGTCACGTGGTTGACAAATCGGCATTACATTTTGCAAAAAGCAAATCTTACATGCCTTGTGGGGATGCACAAAAATGCTCCCATTTATAAAAAATTGCAATCTCTCTTATTAGCTTGCGCAAAAATAGTTATAAATTTTACGATGCACACATGCTAACAAATTAATGATCGGTGTCAGCTGAGACCGGTCCTTCAAGACAAGACCACAATTGCCAAGAGCAAACTGCAAAATTCTGGTTTTGAGACCAAGACGATTGTCTTGAGCACTATGTTTCTGATGATACAGGTTGGTGCAAAAAAAGGCTCACTGGCAAACGTGAGTCACGAAAGTGCTGCTGTCAACAGCCGACTGATCTACAAAGCTATTGCATCAGATCGATTGATTGAGTAAAGGTTTTACGTCCCACCCAAAACAAAAAAAGGTTAATTCGAAGACGTTCCTCCCAGCCAATCTCTTGGCTTAGTACTATAAACTAAATCACAACAAAACAAACGTGCATCCGTAACAAAATATACAACAACATAAAATTGACAGAAAAAATTAAAGCCAGGTTTGGTCACCTCCTATGACTGATGACCTGAAAACAAAACGGAACAGGCCTATTCTGGAAGGAGTCAATAAATCAGGAAGTTAACAAGTAAGGAAGTAAATAACTAAGGAAGAAAGTAAAAAGAAGGAAGTTACGTAAACAAACAAATCTTACATAGCGTCAAAATCGACAAATGAATCAGGGCGCATTACTGCTCAGTTGCCAGCTCCCATTGTAAATGGCAGTGGAAATAGCTTTTGAAAATGGCTGGATTTCCAACTTTGAAGGGCTCGTGACCTTGACCTTGGACCAGGTCGTCTTGTCTACCGTCATGCATCACTCATCAACCTCTACCTACGTGACAAATTTCATTGAAATCAAAGAAACTGTTTGTGGACGGACGGAGGTACAGACGGACGGGCATTTGAGACCAGCTTTATTAGGTAAAATCTGTTGAAGAGTCGACCTATAACGAGCAACATGCAAAAGTTCTCTTTCAGAATAACTGGAAGAAGAAATCAAGCAGACAATCAGCTAATGCACATTCATAAACACTCTCGGCATGTGGGTTTACATGCATAAGATTAAGCCCATTCCATCTTGTACAGGACTATCAGGAAATCCTATTATAGACACTTGACTGACATCTAACAACTTGCAATGTGAACCTCCATCAGTGTCCTCTGAATCTCACGATCAGCCGACGTGCCTTCAGAAAATCTTCGACCACCTATACAAACACAAACTATCCCCATCAACAGTACGAACAGACTGATGTCAAACAGAAAGTCACAAAAACATGAGTATGTAACTGGCACTCACTGTAATACTTTAATTCAGAACCATTTTTGTTTCAGTTATTATTTAGTTCTAGACAGATTAATTTCAAATTTTGTTCCAAATCTCTGTTCTCAATCACACAATAATATTATGG
>Ga0209780_1002486_pt1 | contig 13148 bp, 10 predicted proteins | sample WorMetexBAHAMAS2_FD_187384 | JGI IMG/M metagenome (GOLD analysis project Ga0209780, IMG submission 187384) | Marine gutless worms symbiont microbial communities from Max Planck institute for Marine Microbiology, Germany - Inanidrilus exumae... | ecosystem: Host-associated > Annelida > Digestive... | reverse complement strand
ACCCACGTTGTCGCAGCGCCACATGGATTTGCATGTGTGGGCATACCCGCGACCCGATTATATATTCCAAGTTTGATCGAAATCCGTTCAGGGGTTTCGGAGCCCCAGGGGGTCAAAATTTGGCCTTTCCCATTACTTTGGCTAGTCGCTTTTACAACAGCTTGTACTACCGTACAAGCCGTGATATTGTGCCTCAGCTTAAGAATCCATGGTCAGTTGCCAGCTCCCATTATAAATGGCAAAGGAGATAGCTTTTGAAAATGGCCGGATTTCCAACTTTGAAGGGCTTGTGACCTTGACCTTGGATCGGGTCATACTGCATACGGTACCATCGCGCATCAATCATCGACCTCTACCTACAAGCCAAATTTCATTGAAGTAAAAGAAACTTTTCATGGACGGTCGGATGTATACACTTACGCAAGTATGTACGTACGTCGTACATATGGACGGACGGACATTTGAGACCGGCTTTATTAGGTTGACTCGGTCGAAGAGTCGCCCTAAAAACTAAGTGACGATAATCCGTCTGGAGTGAGGTACCAGTGAGATGCAAATGATGTTCGGCTGATGCCACTGTCACCCCACGATCTCTTCCGTCATTAAAATCCGGAGTGACTCACCTTTTTGGTCTGGCTTACCGTGACTGTCCTGTAAAAAGGCCATTAAACGAGTTTTGTTGTTATTGTATTAAAATTTATTGTAGTAAAACACACCGTGTTTTAATCACCATTTCCCAGGCTATTTGTACAACAGCTGACAACATTTCAACTGGTACAGATCATCGCCGAGAGTCTTGGAATGTACGATCCAGTAACTCAGCAGCCAGTGGTATCCATTTGAAAATAGCAGGCAAGCTAAAAATTGATAGTGCCGGGATGTCTAGACAAGCGAACCACAAACAATTGCACGATTGATTCCCGCATGCAGTTTGATGCGTAGGTTTTCTAATTATTATTTAAGCCTATATCCACCTTTACACCGTCGCGGTGTAAATGTCCGAGTTCGGAACTTATTAACCTAACTTTCATTGTGCCTGCGACGTCCACACGCATACTGTAACAAATTCTATAGCTTTGTTGACCCACCGTGCCATAATTATTGTTGAACAAAAAACTTCAAACATGGGCCTATATTCTCGGCACTGTTAGCGTTACTATGGCACTTATTTGGCAGCTGCTTTTACTGACAGAGTAAATAGAAATTATCACGCTGCACTATTGACACAACACAACCAGACAGTTGGGCGAGCGATAAATCGATCGCGCTGGACCCCGTTATGCGATCCATCAGCGTGAATAATTGATCGATCACCTTGAATGGAAAGCACTGTCAGTAGTCCTGAATACAACAAGGTGTCGCCCTAACGGGACGTGACACTACTGGCCCGCCAATGCCGCCATGCAGTGTTACCGAGGAGCCACAATTAGACTGGAGGCGGCATGACGTCATCACCTGGCCTGCGCAGAAAAGGCGCCTGCAAGCCCGCCGTGGAGTGTTACAGACGATAACAGACGACGATGACAAATGACAGACAACAGACGCCAGAGAGCAAAACAACACTGCCCCCCCTACACCATGTGTAGGCGGGCCAGTAATAATACATGGCAGCAGCAAACTGACCTGCAGATATTCTCAATTGCCGCATCTCTCAGCTCCTCAAAAATGGCACATGCTTTCATCTTCGACTTCTGGCCGCGAAGTGCCGCACTGCCGTGCCGGCTGACGCCGTTACTGACAGGAAACGTTTGCAGCGGAGCAGTCACACTGCCGTCGGACACCGTGACGCTGAACCCCGGCTTGGCGTCATCACGACCAGCCGGGTCGACGCACGGAGCCACGTGGCCGCCGGCATGCATGTTCAGCTTGACGAGAATCGGAGACGGGCGGACTAGAAAGTCACTCAAGGCTGCTATCGTTGACTGGGCCAGGACCGGAAACTTGTCCGTCATAAAACCAAGAGTCTATACAAACATACCATCACTACCATCATCTCTGGTCTAACTGCTTTTATCCAACCATTCCCCTATCTGTTCTCTTCCTTTGCTATTCTGGATCAGAATCTCTGGGAATTAAATCGCACAGTTTTTCCACGGGCTGCATGCCCTTCTTGTTAACCCTCCGCCCCCACACACTGTTTTTCAGGTGAAAATGGGTTAGCCAGTCCCCCCTCGAATTTCCTACTTAAAGTCACGTAAACCTGTGCATCACGTCACAGCAGATCAAAACTTCTCCTATCCTTGTAAAGAAAAGTAAAACAGACATTTGTCTAGCTTTTTAAATAAGTAATTCTCTATTGCACAAATGACAAATACACTTGTGACAACGAACAACAATACATGCAATGTACAACACAAACAAACATGCTATCATTTGCTAGGTAATACTAATTAGTACACATCAACGAATAGCATTCTAGAAATAAAGATCTGCTAGGCAATTAAGGTACCGGTAACATCAGTAGGAAGTGTTAGGTTGTGGGCTGTCTGACGAAGGTTGTGGCATGCATCTTTGGGTTGGGGGTAACAGCCGGTGGAGAACATGGTGGGGGTTGTATCTACATGAATGAAAGAGAGTTCCATCTAACTCCTGTCTTAATACTTCGTATGACACACCTGCATGGTCCACAGGTATGACAGGTGTTAATGAGAGATCACAAATACATCCACAAACAGAATAAGCCATGCTTGCTTTTACTATCCAGCCACACAGCATCAATGCATTTTGGCTAGTACTCATTTCCCGTCCCGGTGAGTGTAGGACGCTGAGCTGGCCTAGGTGGCAGATTACATACCGAAGTGGTTTGCCTGCCCAAAGACGATCACCCATCCTAGTAAGAATGGTGGTTCGGCTGTGGGCCTTTTCACACCGTTCTGTCATTTCGTAAACTAGTTGTTCACACTGTGTCTACCAATTTAGTACAGCATCACAGCAACTGCAGGATAATCACATGACGATGGGGTGAAGATGAGAAAAAGTTGTGGAAATGGTGTGGGATGGCGATGACTTCTAATACCGTGACACCCTTTAGCGAAAATCTCAATGTCACCCTCATTGTGGCTGGGGGCAGACCGCAGGCCTCCCTCACCAGCTACGCTCATGTTGTTATAATAATAATAATAATAATAATAATCCAGCTTCTATAGCGCCAGTATATCAAAGACTCCAGAGGCTAGACACTGACAGTATCACTTTATAAACGTTTTACTTACTTACTTACATGTAACTCATTCACTTCTTACTAGGTCTGCACGGCCAAAAATTTTCGGCCTGGCCCATCCCGGCCCATTAACATTACAGCCTGGCCCGGCCTGTTTCTGCTGTCGCGATTTTTGGCCTAGCCCAGCCCGATATAATTTCGGCCCAGCCCAGCCCGGCGCTAGGAGTGACCAATGACCACGTTTTTGTGCAACCGCGATTACCAATTTACTATCTTAAATTTCAATATCGTCGTGGTAATCGTTTTCATCGTCATGCACATAGTCTATCGGCCTATGCAAGAACACAGTTTGCACACAATAGTTACTCTGAAATGAAAATAATCTAATTGCTGCAGTATAGACTGCTAAGCCGACTTCCGATGCTAATGTTACTCTAGATTTAAATGCAGGAACAAGACGAAATGCAGGCCCGGCCCATTTTTATTTACTTAAACAGCAGCCCGGCCTGTGCCGGGCTTATGGACTGCCCAGCCCGCGCTGTACTCTACTTCTTACCTCGACTGAAGCAAGCAGAACCAGGCGCTGCTCTTTGATCATCCGGTGTTCCATCTTGTTGTTTATTTTCTCCGCCATCTTCGTGCACATGACGTCCGCCTCTGAAGTTATCATAATAGTAAAGAAAGTCAAACACAATTATAAAACAGGATAGCCTGTCTTGCAAGAGCACAAAGTTACAGTTCGACAGTTCATCCTTCTGGAAGAGACCTTGTGCTGCTGCTGGTACTACTATAAATGTAAAATAAACTGCAGTTTATATACACTCTTAACGGCGACGGATCGAAAACTGCAAAAAAATATAAAAAATGCAATGTTAACCACACTAACATAGCCTGAATGTCAATGTTAGTGTGGTTAACACTGCCTTTTAAAATATTTTTTTGCGGTTTTCGATCCACCATTGTTAACAGTGTGTATAAACTGCAGTTTTTTTACACATTTATATTTGCTGTTTTATTACCAGTTTTGAGTAGGCTATTAATAACGTCCATTAATACTACATTTTTCGATGTTTCTAGATGGCGGCCGTCCACCATCTTAGATTTTTAAAAGGTCGAAATTTCAACTGCTTGTCCAGTTAACATGCATCATCATGCCAAATGTTGTGCCGATCGGTCAAGCCATAGGCAAGCTGTTCGTCTCCTTTCCTTAGGCCACTGAGCTGAGCTGAGCCACAGTTGGATAGCAAACGTACTCCGTGATACATAGCCAATGTGATGCCAGCACTGCCGTTCAACCAGCACCAGTTTATACTGCTTGATGACAGAGGCACATGAGCGTAAACAACTTGCCCACAGTTGTTACCTAAAAGCAAAACGGCCGGAAGTCGAACCCGCAATTTTCGGGTCGCGAGTCCAACGCCCGAACCATTACACCAAAAGGCCACATACATACACCAATGGGTGAGAAAAAAGTCCAACAAAAACTGCCACCGAAAACGACATAAACACGAACCGCTCTCTTCGCGTATTGCCCACCGTAGAACCTCAATACACGACACCATGCTCTGCATCAGCAGTGCCGATGGGTTGAGACATATCTTATCGTCTGATGGCTCCTTGGTGCTGCGGCAGCCGGGCAGCATTGCCTGCCCAGAACTGTACATCTGCTTCACAAAGTGTTCCACGCCCTTCGCAAATTCGCCCGACAAATCTACAACAAGAGATCAACAAGCTGGGAATGGTCGATCATGGCACGCCCACTAACCAAGCCACGCCCATTGACCTACATTCATTGCTCTTTCAGGAATATGCATCAAAACAACAGAACTGCCAACCAGTGCTCAAAAAGTGCTGGCGTAATATACCAAGGAACAATAAGCGTATATTTATGGGCACAGATCAGAATTTTCATTTGACTGATTGAGTTAAGATTTTACATCCCACTCGACACAAAATTTCTCTTGACTTAGTACTGAAAAACTAAATCCAATACAACAAAATCAAACATGCATCCATAACAAAATATACGGTAACATAACACAAACACACAAAAAAACTAACGCCGGGTTTGGTCGCCTCTTACAATCTCCAGCCTGGAAATAAAGCCGGTCTTCTTCTTCCTTTCTTCACTGCGAGGAGATGTTGCCATCTGCACTGTGACTCCTTATTTTAAGGAGTCTATGGGTGAGCCCAATATGCAAGACAGAAAGGGCCTATTCTTAAGGAAGTAAATTAGCAAAAAAAGTAAGTAAGTAAATAATGAAGTAAGTAAACAGATTATGTAGCGCCAGAGTCAAAAAATGCAACAGGGCACATTCCAGCACTAGAGCCCATGTGGGCAAAGTTTTCAATTATTTTGGGGGAAGGTGTTCCTTTCCATGGTCAGATGTAACCAGTAACCCCCATCTAATACAATGTAGTGGTTATCACATCACCAAAAATCAACTCAATCTCGTTCAGCCACAATACACAAACATAACACACACACACACACACACACACACACACACACAAGAGAGATTTATGGGATAAGCTGGACTGTGGCAACCACAATTGGCTAAAATTCACAGCTAATGCCAACTCGTTTTACGTTGACCATTCTCCATAAACTGCAGTGGTAATCATAAGGCTGTATCGAAGAAAATGGAATTGGTGACATGATGAAAATTGGTGGCAGCTTGGCTTCAAGATAATGAAGAAACCAGCACTCACAAAAGTTTCATGACCCATGCCGGCAATGTTTTTGGGCCTCGTGACCTTGACCTTTGATCCCTAAATAAATAGGTTTCCAGGACTCATGGTGAACCATGTCTATATCAAGTTTGGTGATCGTCTAATGAATCGGTTTTTGAGATATCGTACGGAAAAACAGACAGACAAAGGTACAAACATACCGACAAACATTTACGAACACCGCTGAATACCCTAACGCAACTGGGTAATGGGCTAAACAAGATTCAACTGGAAAACGTCTATCAAAACGTAGGCGCTGGTACTAGTGATACTCGTCTCCGAAGCATGTTTACCTTTCTGATGCTGGAGAATGTCTCGCAGCATAGAGAACAAGACCACACAGATGGTTTCACTGAATGTTTTGTATGGATTAAGCGGCAACGATCGCGAAGCATTCGTCTGTACACAGAGATATAACATGACAGTAACCGGTAAACGTAATTTTTAGGCCCCATCACACGCCTATCAAAGATGTGGCCTATTACAACACATGCATATGTAGAGTGGTCTGTGTGTGGGATACACTGATGTACCATGCAAAAACGGCCGAACTGACTGAAATGCCGTTCGAGGGTTCTAACTTATATGGGCCCCCCAAGAAGCCATGTATTAGATGGGGTCAACATCCCCCACGTGAAGGGGCAATTTTGGGGTGTCTGGCCATTGAAAGCATTGTGAATATTTGCCGAGGTGTATGCAGCAAAAGGCATCATTCAACTGTCAATAACGGCATACAGCAAAAGGGATCAGTCCATACTTAATAATAACAGCATAACATGTATGACTAGACAATGTCACGTCAAGATGGCAACTGAAAACCAATCCTAAACAAATTCATAACTCAATATCCCAGGTTGTCGTTGACTGCTATAGTGGGACAGTTGAATTGTCAGGTAGCTGCTCAAGAAATTCCGTCTAGAGCACTCACTACAAATGCTAACAGCGTGCAAATGTTCTAAATACTGCAGATAACAATAGAAGGAGGTCCATGCTGGGAAGCACATCACAGTTGTTGATGGATGCCACATGTCGCAGAGCTTACAAAATGTGTTGCAGCGGGTGGTAGGCTTGCAGCAGCAGCAACACCGTAGGTTAACAGTGCTGAAGGCAGAAGTCGCTAGTACCGGTCCAGGATATGAGTCTAAAACGAAAACTCTGTGATGGAAGGGAAGAAGATACTTTGCAGCAGGTGGTCTAGTGTTAATAAAACTTTTATTACCACACAAAATGATATTAGTGCAACAATGCAAACTATTTTGGAAACGAGCTAATAAAAATCAATATATAAACATTTACGTCTTAACAACTGCTAAAACTCGAAAAGTCCCAAAACATTTTGTTCACAACTTGTACGAAACGTTACATGTATTTTTACGACTACAATGTCCATTAATTGAAAACAAAATTGTACATATATATTAATTGTAGGAACATTACAGGCAGCGTAATTGAGAACATATCAAATGCACTCACCAGAAAGCAGTCGTTTGCGACCGAGTCTAAACTGGTGAGCAAGTCTCTTCTGACGATGGTTTTTATCTACAACATGCAACATGGCGTATACACAGCATCATCATCAACAACAACAACAACACGGCTCTATTTTCTCATCTTCTGTCCTACCAAAACACTTCTTTCTTGAGTTATGTGGCTTGGCTCCGTGAGACACAAGACTCTTCATCTCCGTGTCAATGCACATCACTTAGCCAACGTCTGGACCGCTCGTGGTAGCATGAGCGGGTCGTCCACGGAACAAGTAGCTCAACCAACTTCGAGAAGAACTCTAACGGTCCAACTCAAGACCTCTGGTGGAGTGATGTCTGCCAAGTTGCAATGATGCTAGAGCCCTCACCTGCCAAGTCACAATGATGATGACGATGATGCAACGAAATATAGCAAACAGAACACTGATACTCTGATAATACTAATGTACTATGCATAACCTCCTACCTTATTTTAGTAAAAATTAGCACGTCCGGTTGCCTCTAGCATGCTGAAAAGCTATGTGTTATGCCAATGACCCCTCTATGTCTGATAAAAATTGGGCAAACTTTGGTCCAGTAACCCCTGAGTTTTGCAGGCGCGTTTGAGTCGGGCGGGCTACATGCTGGGCTTTGCCATGCATTTTCTAATTGTAATTGTTCCCATGCTACAAGAGAATACAGTAAAACTCCGAGAAATTATGCTTACTTCCTCTCACGAATATGACCCACTTAACTCCGCCAGAAACCGCAGTATTGTGCAGACACTCACCAACGTCAACAGCTCGTCAAGTTGTGAGCTTGTAAATTCAAGAACTGAGCTGTCGGACCCTGAGATGACATGCTGCGGGAATGATGCCCCGATTTTGTTCAGATACTGCAGTAACGGCTTGGAATGTTCGTTGACGGAGACCGGCTCGACTACTGCAATGCCGGAATCGATCGGAGACGGTGATCTTTGCCGACTGGAAACGTTCGGCAGAAGATCAACGGTGGTCGGTGGCGGCGGAGACGGACTTGTGCTCGACAGAAGGGTCTGTGACATCGTTCGCGGAATTATCGATCGGAAAGTATTAAACGTTCTCCGCTGTGATATGACCTGCGACGTGCGGATGACGGACGGCGTACGCACAAAGCACGCGTCCGTCGAAGAACCCGACGGAGGACGAGGAAACAGTGAACTCAGCAGAGGCGAGGTTGCGGAGCTTGGAATCCTTCCGATGGACCTTGCCAAGCCAAGGAATGACGGAACTGTGAACCGCCAGAGGGCGTCTGCATGCAAACACAGTGTCCAGAAATACCAATAAGCAAAGTTCTAGTAAATTATTTTTAAAAATCAGTCAGCATCTGGCGAAATTATAGACAGAAGTATGTATAGTGACATCTTTCTTAAGTGACCTATATTTTGTCTTATGATTGTATGTTTTTATGCTGTGTATATATAATTTTGTATGTCCTGCCTATGAACGTAATAATAATAAATAAATATCACCGTTTTTTGCATCACTCTACACTAGTAGTAAAACCAGCTATTGTTATTCTTCACACCAAGAAACAAAGTTATGCAAACAAAACATAAGCAAACATGCATCCATAAAATATACTCTAACATAAAATGAACCAGAAAAACTAAAGCCAGGTTTGGTCGTCTCCTACGATCTTCGGCCTGGAAACGGAACAGGTCTATTCTGGAAGAAGTAGATAGATAAGTCAGGAAGTAAACGAGTAAAGAAGTCAATAAGTAAAAAAAAGCATAAGGAAAGAAAAACGTATGGAAAGAAGAAAGGGAAGAAAGAAGTTAAGTAACAACACAAACAAATTTACATAGTACCGAAATCAACACATAAATCCTGATGCATTCCTGACCCGGAGCCCATATGATAAAATTCACAGCCAACGCTCTTGCGAGATAACAAACCTTTGGCTACATCAGAATGATTTTGCTGCTGAAGCAAGCCACAGAACGTCTTCAAGGCAGCGATCTGACAACTGAGTATCTACAAACATGTTGAACATCAGTGAGCACAAAAAAGCAAAAATACTCGACAAACAAATTTCGCATGCCACCAAGTCTCAACATATATAAAAGCATCTTCAACTACTGTAGAATTCACGCTAAAGACTTCAGTCAAGTTAATTTACGGACAGTATGGCAACAAATACTGCCAGTTTAGCACCTTCTGAAATCAATTCACACATACAATTATTACTACAATAACACATACATACATAAGATAGCTTCAATGGTAATTCCAGGTTTCTCATAGAACACTGGTGCTCCTAGCAAGATCTTTAATGTAATCGGCTGCAGCAGCTTTCTACATGCAGGTCGGTCTTTTCAAAACTATGTTAAATTTCCGTTTATTACTAAAGCGTTCGACCCTAGACTCACCCGTCTACTATCACACTGCGTGCTCTGCTCCCCCTCGCTTTGGCTCAGGGCTACTGCAAGTCTGCGATCTGCACCACAAATGTCCGCAGCTGTAGCATGTGTAGGCTGACGCCACACGCAAGTCCAGCCCTGCAGTGTGACCAACATTGTGACCGACGGACAGTGGACAACATACGGAAATTATTAGTAATAATTGCGATGCTCTACTTAACAGTATCAGAAGAAATGCAAACCAGATACAATTAGAAACAAGATGGAGTCAGAGATGGCAGACTTTTCCCACAGTGCCGCCACCTGGTGAAGCGAACAAAAAATACGTGTCATCTTTGATTTTGGGCTAGTCCCACCAATATATGAAAACATGACGTCATCCACAAAACCGGAAGTAGATAACGTATCACACTGCCGTCAGACGAGGACCAAGCCACAGCCAAGGGTAATATGTACAGAAAATTTGGTAAATTCTGATGTGTTTTGAGACAGATGAGTGGACAGACAGACGAACAAACAGACACACTGATCACAATACTTCGCACCCCTACCGCATAATGGCAAACTGGAAAATGACACAGTCTAAGTTTAACTGTGTACCTGTGGCATGAGAATTCTGTCGATGTATGCGATATCGGAAAGCAAAGTGTTGAGACAAAACGAGAATCGTTCACTCAACGGTAACACTGTCAAACAAAAATATACATTCTGTGAAAATAACATCACTAATGCAGTGTTCTGTAAATGCACACAATTACAACTGCTTCAATAATGACACGATAATAAAATAGAAAAAGCCAGCATTCACAGGCGTGCAAAGATCCACGCCGGCAATGTTTTTTGTGACTCACGGCCTTGACCTTTGACCTTCTGACCACAAAATAAACAGATTTCCAGGACCCATCCTGGAACATATCTACGTCAAGTTTGATAATCCTAGCTGCATCGGTTTTTGAGACATCATGCAAGATAACAGACACACAGACAAACTGATGTAACAACCCGACCACTTCAACTGCCGTCAGCATGGAAAATAGTATATCAAATACTGGCATTCAGCTAGCACATTTAAAACGCTAACAAGTAGGAATGATATTCGGTTTTACTTAGAATTTGAATTCGTCTGTTAAAATTAGAATTAAATAATCAAAATTTGTTTGTACATTGTCATATTTTGTGCTTTCCCTAGCTCCAACGGCCATATGTTGCTACAAGCATGCTATCAAGTGTCTAGTGCTGATGGAATAATTAAATGTTTGTAGTAATAGTGTTATTCTACTGATAAAGACACGAAGTTATGCTTAACTACGCATGTTGCAAATGTTTATTTAACAGTAATTTACAAACAGCAGGACTGCATGACAGCAACATCAATTCAACAATGATCGTCGTCTCTCAACGTCAACTATGGTAGACCATAGTTCTTGCTCAAAAAGTACTCGGTGCGATCTAGCAGCAGGTACGCATAGCAATAGTCTAATGTAGGCTTCTTGGATTACTGCAACTAATTCGAGGCAATGTGAGTAATTCCCCTATGCAAGGCAGGTTGACGGTCACGTCAAAGGTAATCGGCGCCGACGCCATTGCACGGTCAACTGTTGGTCCGTGCATGGGGTGCGCGGAATGCAGCGAATAGTGATGAGTCAATTACAGTCTGTGTTGCTACCTGTACCGCTTTATAGGGAATTTCCCTGCGTGGGAAGTAATGGTCTCTCATGTTCCTCGCATACGCTATGCCGTATGGTGCTATGTTTCACACGAATTCAATGAAAACGAATTTGATCTTAAGTCTGTGCACAAAGCCGGAAATACTTCAATTCACCATTCTAAAGCCACCAACACTACAACAGAAGTTAACTCAATCGGACGGCAAATTCTGAGGCTTGAGGTTTTGAGAGTAAAATTTTAAAGTTTTGACAGTAAATGGGAGCCAGATCTGACTTGTTCTCGAACCTCGTGGACACCCATAAACTTTCTCAGCAAGAAAACAAAAATTCAATTAAGAAAACTATGCAAGTTAAAAGACCAGACCATGCAACACTTGCGAATTCCACCCACACACTACAAGTGTACCAGAATATCTCCATCAAGATGCTGTATACAACTAGAAGGGCTTTCAGTAGAGTGCATACCTCCCCCACTGACCTTGACCTTCCAAAATCTAATTACCTCGTCCCCTGTTGCCATGGTATGACTGACAAAGTCTGTTGACAATCAAACTTAAACTGGCGCCAGTAAGTTGTTCACACACGCACGCACACGCCTACATATAGACGCCGGCAAAAACAACCTCTCATCACCTTCGGTGGGAGAGGTAACAATACACAAACAGGTATATACTTGGTGCATTGCTGGGTGCAGAAGACACAACCCACTGTACTTTTGGTAAACCTTTCAGCAGTGACAGCAGGTAAGGCTGTATATCTTCTGCATGCTGAAATTGGCAAACACAAAATCAAAACCATAACAGGCCATATATCTGACTAAACACCATGCTTAGAAGTATTTTACAATCACATGCACACACAGTCAGCCGTCAAGCACCATTATACGGGTAAAAGGTAAACTTGTTTTAGCCATCATCACCAGTTAAGAACTGGAGATTTAATTGGAGCAAAGTTTTGCTCCTGCATGCCCTTGCCAACAGCAAGTTCCAAATTTGGTCCCAATTCCCAATGAAACCCTGAGATTCCCGCATGGGGATTTCCCCTCGTTAGGAACCCCCATATTATGTGCACTTATTTAAAAACAGTCACATCTCACATCTATAACTAGAATGAAACGAATAATGTCAGACACAAAAAATGCAACAACCAACTACTACATTTTGTCATTCTCACTATAGACATCACATAGCAAAACATATTTTAAGCTGAAGAATTATAAATGATGCAAGTTAAATAAAGCTAATAGCACTTGCCTTGAGACCAGACTCCAGATGATAAATCCCAAGAGCCACAACTCCATCCAATCCTCTTTGGTCGACCCGGAAGATACCACCGGGACCACCAGTATTCTTTGGACATACTGCTAACAGCCGTCTGACCTGGACAGCATAGTGCAAAGAAACAAAGCAATATTAATGAACTTTGGAATGGTCTTTTTGACACAGGATTCATCATTGTGACAGTGCTGTTGTTTATTCTTTTATATGCAGTGCCATATTACTAATCACCAGGTATGCGATCACAGGTGCTGACTACGTGGGGTGATGGGTTCAATCATCTCCACAGTCAACTAAGTGTGAGGTGTAGCCTCCAGAGACCTGACCTCGTTTTAAATGTCTTCTCAGACTCCATGAAACATGTTCTTCGGTTGGTAAATTATTACAAAAATATACTATTAACTATCACAACCAACATTTTTACCTTTGACGTTTCGGTCTCTATCA
>Ga0209780_1002485_pt1 | contig 13149 bp, 8 predicted proteins | sample WorMetexBAHAMAS2_FD_187384 | JGI IMG/M metagenome (GOLD analysis project Ga0209780, IMG submission 187384) | Marine gutless worms symbiont microbial communities from Max Planck institute for Marine Microbiology, Germany - Inanidrilus exumae... | ecosystem: Host-associated > Annelida > Digestive... | reverse complement strand
TTATGGTTTTGCATACGGATTACTATCACAATGATCACATCAATCATCGCATCAGTATTGCATGGTTTCTTGTTTGAATGTTAGCCTACAGATCACGGAAAATTGTCTTTACGCTAATACAAAGAAAACAGAAAAATCAAAGTGGAAACAACAGGTTCATCAGCTGGATAGTCTAAGTAAATTACGTCGCGATGTAAATAGTATGAGCTGTGCCTAATGCTTGAAAATTGATGGGACATTAAAGTGAGTTGCCTTGTAAGGGTTACACAGATTCACATCACAATGGTCGTAACAAAATGATTTTCGCTGTTTCCTACGTGTGATAAATAACTAGACCCTTACACTTTAGTGTTAAACTGATGATCAGTTTTTGTTACTAATTTACACTTAAACGCTGAATGTTGCTTTGCCAACAGACACACAAAACACATTCATATTATCACTCGGTCACAGCTGAACCGCTCTTAATTCTCACAAGAATCAGCCGTATGCACCAAACAAGACATATGAAGTGAGTATAGCATGCTATCATCTGTTACCACACACTCATCGTTCACCAAGTCTGTCGTGATGTCGGTCGCTGTACGTGTCAGAAGTGAGAGTACTGTTGTTCCTTGTCGAGCCTCAAGTGAAAAGTCAATAGACGGGATTGGTAGGATATCTTACTATCTCAGCAAATGTTAGCTGTTATCAAACACGTTGTCGACGACAATATTATTTGCCTTTCAGCAACTCAGCAGTCAGCTCATGCATGCAACAGTGCATGGTGTGCGCAACACAGTTCAACAGCTGCTTTCAACTTCATTTCTCCTGAGCTATGGACCCAACAGGCCAGAGCTGAACTCAATTGATTACAAGATTGAGGGAGTCTATAGCAGCGTGAATATGAGTTGCAAGTCAACAAAACTGAAGAAATCAAGCGGCGACTGGTGAACTCTGGAAAAGCAGTAATACAACATTTGAGTGAAAAGAACGAAGAAAGACGGAAGAAAGAAAGAGAGAGAAAACAAAAACCACAGTGGTAAAATATATGCTTTTATGCATCGCGATGCCATGCGGGCTAAACTGCAGACATGCTTATAAAGCGGAACTGTGGACAGTATTTGGACATCTAAGAATGCTACTGAGTCACAGCTAACTACTATTTAGTTAAGTGAGGGGGAAAGTACGATTTAAAGCGTCATCTGACAATTATTTAGTTATGTCGTAATGATGATAGTTTAGTCCTTATTAGCCCGCACAGCATCGCGATGCCGAAGGGCTTATATTTTACCGCTGTGTTTTTTCTTCTTTTTTTCGACGAATCTCTGAGGTGACTGAACAGATCTCAACCAAACTTGGATACATATTCACTTATGACTGCTATTTGAAAAATTCGGTCCGAACTCCCCCGGGCATTTACCCTTTCCCCCACGGGCTGGGGCAAAACGTTTTTTGGGACCGATTTTGAACTTTGACCGAACGTATCTCTGCAACGGAACGTGATATCAACAATCGGAAAGAAATTTGTCAATTTCCAGGGACTCCCCTACATGCTCCCACATTTGGTGAACTTTGGTCGAGAAACGTCTGAGAACGGTTGACGAAGTTTTTGCCCCCCCCCCTAAATTTCCGCATTGGGAGACACTGCCAGACTTACCGCATGAAAGTTATATAACTTCGGCGCGTGTTATGTAGTGGAACCAGCTTGCAGTCTAAAACAACAGAATGCCGGGCGGGCTCACGCTGGGCTTTGCCATGCATTTCGTTTTGTTTTTAAGCTATCCTCATCGCTCCTGAGCTGTCAGTTAGTGTTTAATGAAACCGCAAATAGCAATAGCATCGCTGTATTTATTTTCTCAGCTCCATCATGTGCTGAGTGAGTCACTCACACAAGCCGCGTTAGTAACAGGTAAGTTATATGCATGTGTATCACAAAGCAACAAATTGCATGTCAGAAAACAAAAGGCGACAACAGTTTGTCAGTCTGTAGAGCACAATGTAGCCTCACAATCAGTCCGTATTTGCTGAATATGCAGATTACTGCCATCATTTTCCGCCAACACCAGGACACTGATCAAGTGTCCGAAAAACTATGATATGCAAGTCAAAATCAAGTCCTTGAAGTCCAAATCCAAGTCTACAGAGAGGATTCGAGTCCGACGTGAGTCTAAATGCAGGACTGGAGTCCTAGGACTGGAGTGCTACAACTCTGCCTCTGGGTGTCCGCTCCACCCCACGCTTGGCCTCCTGTCCCCACAGTCTGTGACTGCCCTGTCCGTTGGCTGGCCTCAGCGTGCTGGCAGCCATGACACTCCTACTATGACGTTCACGCACCTGTCCAGACCGTACGTCACGCACGGCCACCAGCCGCTCCGTTGTCGTCGTCGTTTTTTCGGCACACCTCTGAGTGATTGGAATGCTGCAACTTGATGGGCACCTTTGATGTACTGGCCCTAGGTGAATAGACGGCTGCTTTTTGTGCTGAAGATCAATGACAATAGCTATAACTTACGAACGCTGCTTAGTTATATAGGCTAGGCTACGTTAACACCAGTTACGAAACTAGATGGCTGTATTGTGTGGAATGTCCACAATAAAGTATTCGGCGCGAAGCGCATGGCTATCTGTGCGACTGTGTAAGTGGGCGTGGCCAAAGATAATAGTGCCTAACTTAATTGACACGAATTGAAACAAGGCAATCGTAGATGTCAGACTTCGCCTGCGGTGTGCAACCGCACCCTTAACTATATATACTTCCTTAACCTAAGTCCCATTCACGCTAAATGAACTTCGCTTTCCTACATCCATCAACATATATTACTTTCTTCGACGACGTACGCCGTTGCCATAGTAACACCCACAACTGTGTAGTTTGTTTCCATAATTCTTCCCATTAATCGTCAAATTTCTCCGTTCCTGTTTTAGTTTAGTTTGTGAGTAATATCGAAATAGTTAGTCAGTACAATTACGCCGTCTAATATTAGGAAATTAAATTCTGTCCCGCTTTACGGTTACGAAGTAAATTTAAGCGACATTGGTCCTTCGTAGCGAAATTCATACCTCTATACGGCGCATACAATGCATCGACCCAGTTTCCCGTTATTTTATCGAATGACCAGTGCGCGCGCGACCTGACGACGTCATTAGGCCACGCCACGCCCACTTAGACCGTCGTGGCGTGTCGTGAACAGGCGCCCGACGTCGATGAGAATTTGGGGGTGCGACAGTGCCTTCCGTGTACGAAGTGTACAGGTCAGGAGAATGAGTTTGAATTGATTCCAATGGTGTAAATGGAAACTAGAAATCCAGTAGAGGGTTATTTTGGTAGGGAATTTTCGGCGATCTGTAATCATTGCGGAGTCATGGCGGCCTGGAGTCGCAAGACGTTAAAATTGTTGAGAAATTGTTGCGTTTTGGAAAAACGACCCTTTACGGTAAAATTTTCAAAATTCTGTTTCGGAAGTTTTCATTGCCTCATTGATTGACGTGTTGTGTTCAAATTTCGTGAAATGTGGCCGACAGGAAATCGGTGAAATCGTGCGTTATTTATCTGACAAAAAAATTTCGCCTGGCTCTCCAGCTGTCGCTACTGCGCGGATCGCGCCCATAATCTGGCAAGGCCAGCCCCCGACAATGTACTCAGAGTACTCCAGATTTCATCCAGATCGGTTTACTTTCGGCGGAGCTATAGCCGAACGCGTGAACACCGCAAAACGCTCCGTAAAGTGAATCCAATATTCGGCTGAAGCCTAGCTTCGAGCCGAATAATAAAGCGGTATTACTTCTGTCAGTGGATGTCACGCCGCTGCCACCTCCCCCGCCCACACGTCTACCAACCTAATGGCAACGCGCTGTAATTAATACCAACCAAATCGTAACACAATCCTCTGTCCGATTGAGTGGCGAGGAGTGTCCCCTGCAACAGCGGCGTTTGATACAATGCGTCCGTTACTAACTTCCTGTTGAGTCGAGTGTTCACATGTGAATAGGAAATTGAACGTGGCTTGCAATTTCTACTGTTTTCGACACTGAAGGACTTCTGAAGGTCACTGGAAGTCATGTACATTGTAAATGCGATAGTATCTCAAAGCTGTTACTACAGACCAGTAATAGGAAGTCATATGGTATACGGCCTATCATATAGCAGCAATTCGGATGAGCTTGAGTGACATGACCCTGTTCCACAGACTACCGAACAATTTAATTAAGTGTAGGTTAAAATGAGTCATTTATAAAACACTTCATAATGATTGTTTCGGGATTTTTTCCAGGTTAAAAGAATCAGCTACAGAGTTTTTGTGTTAGTTTTAAATGTCAGGCATACTCGTAATCGAATAATAACGAGATCATGTACGACAAAGTGTTAATCGTATACTTTATATTCTTCATTTATGTTAAATTTTTGTTTATGAATAAATCGTATACATACGTGCATTGAAGCAGCGGAGATTGGTTCGTTGGTTGGTAGTGAGATTAACGTAAAAAAGTAAAAAAGCAAAAAATGAGGGAGTGAATGGACAAGGGAAGAAAAAAGCAGGAAAGGGGGTACCCCGGCCCCACGCGGGAATGGTGGTCTGTAATGTACTGTCGATAGCCAACGAGTGGCGTGCATAATGCATGAGTCACGACAGTCAACTCGCCACAGGCGGTCGTGGTTTCAGCAGTTACTGATTTCATTCGTCACGTGACACTCAACCAGATCTCTCTATCGTTACATTATATCACAATGTCAGTCGAAGCGGAACTATATCGTGGGGCGCTGAAAGTGTGCGACCATTAAATGCAGGATTGGAAAGTTAAGAATCAAAATGTAATGACAGAGTCGATGACGTCGGCATCAATGTTTAACGTTCAACTCTATACTCACCGTACTTGCGTGCTCTTACGATGTTCATTTTTACCGCGCGACGCAATGCTAGCACGATACATGCTGTCGTCGTGTGTCAGTCTGTCCGTCTGTCTGTCTGATACAAGCCGGTATTGTACCAGTGGCTTAGCATCAGTGCCGTACGATAGCCCATAGACTAGCATTTATGCCAAGGTCTCGGCAAAATTCCAATGGCGTCACCCCAACGGGAGCACCGAATACAAATTTCGTAGGCTAAAATCAGTGATTTTTGATCAATATCTCGTTATACCTCAAAAACATAGCAAGATAGCGACATAATTTAGTATGAACGGCTAATAGGAACTCCTGCGCTCTCTATCGAACGGTGCTATTTCCAATGACCTTGAGTGACCCCTAACTACTCCAAACCACCCCAATTTTCATATTTGGATCGCCTTTTATATCTTCGTAATGGGGGAAAATAACGACTTTAAATTTGGTAAGTATGTTGATGCTAGGAAATTCTAGCCCACGGCTGACAAATCACCGGGGCATAGTCAGATCACGTGATCCGTTTAAATTTCGAGGGCCGCAAACATATTTCCGGAACGGCTGAAGCTAGAGTCTTCAATTTTTGTACACACTTAGAATATCTGAAGTGTTAGCCTTTGGATGACAGATTACCCACTAATGGGCATGGTCGTGGTCACGTGAACTTTTTTTTAATTTTCGGCTCTAATCATACCTTTGGAATCAGTCAAGGTAGGCACTTCAAATTTCGTGTGCTGATTGATACAGAGGAGTACTAGTGCATGCATGATAGATTACGCCCAAGGTTCAAAGTGGATGTGTTCGGGGTCACTTGACCATTTTGAATTTTGGGAAATAATGTAATAATATCTCGTTAATGGTGCAAGATAGAGACATAGTTGAAATGGCAGACTTATGGAAAAGTCGCATGTGTATCGAATGGCACCATTACCGGTGACTTTGAAGGCCACTTTTGCTGTTGGAAACGTTTCTAATTTTCGTAGCTCAGGAAATGTAGTCTAGTATGTATTATTCATTGTATGACGTGTTTACACGTAAGTCAGAAAGCGCACACGTGGTTTGTATTTTCAACTATCTATTCGAAATTCAAGGACCTCTCGAGGTTAAAAGCGGTCACGTGCACTGTAAATTTGGTAATATCTCGGAAATGGTGCAAGATGGAGTTGTTATGCAGACCACTAATAGGAAGTGATGTATCGCCCATCGAATAGAGGCAATTCCGATCACCTTGAGTGACCTTCAAGGTCATTCCTACTACAAGCCTTTTCAAATGGTTTTCTTTTTGTACAGCTGTGCAGCAGTTGACTGACATAGTGCGTCGCGCGGTTCCTATGCGATAGCTGAGCTTCTTGGTCACATGAGTGATAGGATTGTCACCAGATCACCGAGCGCTATTGTAGCCTACATGTTGCGTCGCCGCGCGCGAGTGAAGTTTCGCGAGCATTAAATTACTCGAGTGGCACAAGCGGGCTTGCTTTCGTTGCTTGCCAGTAAACGCAATCGCCGTCAGAAGACACGTGTTCATCATGAGTGGTTGTATTACAGTGATTATTCTTGTTCAGTTTCTACTAGCAGTGTATCCACGTGCAGTGTCTTCATCTGTAGAAAGCGGTCACAACCACTCGACGACAACGACATCAGGAATCGACGTTATTTCAACGCGTATTCACTTCACTGAGCTCTCGTCGCTGTCTGCAGGTAACAGAAACGACCAAAATACGAATTATTTATGTAGACAAACATGTTCCCTGGACTGGCGCTAGCTAACTGGGCACATTATACTGCGACCTCGAATAACGTACGCCGCTGCTGTTGTTGCAACTTGCAAGCCTACTGCCCACTGCAACAGCTTGTACACCACCCGGAGAAGCTCCGTCTCCTCCGTAAGCTCCGCCCAGCGTGACAGTGTCCGTCGACTTAATAGCATAGATTGCGACAGAGTTCGACGAAACTCCATGGTCGAACGTACAACTGAAGTCGCGTTATATCTAGTACACGGTTGCAACCTCAATTTCAACCTCGTTTTTCGAACATGTCCAATTAAAATCACAGGTGAAGTGGATCGTCAAGTCTTGCAGGATATTTTTAAAACTTGATTGCAATATGAAGCCATTTTAGTTATTTGAACCTGAAAAATTAGGAGTATTCGGACAACTTTCGAGACATTTCTAAACCACGGCATTATGTTTCCCGTCTTTCACCTGAGGAACTCGTATTGGGTGAGGCAGCAGAATTGATATATAATGTCTTTGCACAGAACTTTGCAAAGTGTCATATGCATCGCCAAAAACGGAGAATACTTTGGACTGATGTCACCCCTCTTGTTTGAAATATTATTGGGCCTAGTGTTTATCGAAGTGCGTGACATTTCAAGCGGCTATCTTGCACTTATAAGTGCTGCTTTCTATTTTGAGTGCTACCGCCGTCTAAGATTACTTTCTTTGTAAACAAAACTAATTTTGAATCAGCTGAGTGGCGAAAACGTTCTTATAAAACGGCCATATACGATAATGTGGTATAATCTGCACTATAGGCGAGAATCGTAACGCGGCTGTAACTAAAACATCGCCGCTAGTGAGACATGGCGCCGATGTCATGGCAACCGCGTCTGCAACACCGGCCTTTGCTAGCAACGTTGTCGCTCTGACAGTCGGCCTCACGGTAGTCGTTCTTCTGCATCTGGCGCTCATACTTGCTGTCATCCGAATACTTCATCGGTAAGCTGTCTTTGTTCATCATCATCATCATCATCTAGTTAGCAGTGCTAAACAGTGGTGCATCACAATACTTAAGCCTAAGCGTGAAAACCCGCAGGATCAAAACTAGACGGCAGGCAGTTGGTAGACAGCGCACACCTCCGCCGTGCCACATTGCAATCGGCACAGTGTCGTTACCGGCGACCGGCAGGTGCGACTGCGTGCGTGTAAGTGAAGCAGCTTAATACTGTACTGACCGTTGTACCAGTAACGCAACAACATTCAAACAAGATGCAATCGGAGACGGTAGACTTCGCCCTCGGTGCCGCCACCGAAACACACTCGTCGTCTCTGATTCTGCCCATACTATTCGCTCTATTATGACGTCATCCACAAAACCAAAAGTAAATAGCATATAGCAGTGTCGTCAGAGGAGGACCGAGCCACGGTTTCAGGCAACACGTACAGGGTGAAATTCGGAGTATGGTTTTTGAAATATGCGAGTGGACAGACAAACAATCAGAGAGACACGCCAGACACGCTGATTACAATACTTCGTACGTCTATCTGGATCAAAGTAAATATCGCTTGATGACAAAACCGCGTGACGTTCGTCATCATCGCAGTTAAGATGAGTTGGGGTATTTTTACGATGGGTGTATACACAATTCCTTGGAAACAAAATTGAAAATTTGTATACATTTGCCCAGCCCCAGCTATAAGCAAGTGGCGATATTTGGTAAGGTTGAACGGTTTGTGGTCTGCATCAGACGAAAGTTGACGGCGAGACAGAACGAAACTGTCTCCGACGGTCTGTGGACGACGGTGTCTAGTCGCAACTCGAACCGTTACTTCAGAGAGACGTCGACCGCCAGCGAACAACCAATGCTGAATGATTAAGCTGGATCGATGTCGTCCGGACTGACTGCTGTTGGCGTCATGGTTTCAGTGTCTACTCCTATGCGAACAGCAAAGGTCAACAGCCCAGTCTGTTTAGAACACTGCTTCATCCATTATCCGCTGACCGCATTCCTTTAATGTGTTCACTGGACATTCGGAAATTGCTAAACCGTGACTGAACACTGCAGCTCTAGCCGAACTTTGGTGTTGACACATTATAAAGGCGATGCGTTTTTTGTAAACGTATAGGCTAGTTCAATAACGACGTCAACGCAGGGTAACTTTATCGTGTCACGAAAATAGAACAAATTTATGAACCGAAACGGTATATATTACGCTATTATTATTCGGCTCGAAGCTAGGCTTCGGCCAAATATTGGATTCACTTTACGGGGCGATTAGGCGGTGTTCACGCGTTCGGCTATAAACTTAACTTCCCTAAAAGTGAACCGATTTCGATGAAACCTGGAGCACTCTGAGTACACTGTCGGGGGCTGACATTGACAGATTTTGGGCGCGATCCGCGCAGTAGCGACAGCTGGAAAGCTATACGCATTAAATTATGATTTTTCACATGCCATCGATGGTTAGGGCGTGCTTAACGTTTTTAGTCGAGTCCTACCAAAGTGATACTTGCTTAGAGCTATGACTCTTCGCCTTCATACTTGGTTGTAAACTGGCCAGTTTTTACCATTTTATATTTACTGTTTTATTTGATGCAATATCAAAAGTTCATCTTAACATCGTTGAAGGATTTTTAAATTTTGAAAAGGGTCATATGGGCAATTTTTCTTATTTTGACAATGTGTGTGATTATGCAAAATTCCACTGTGTGTGGAGATATAAGTGATATATGGCTATTGAACAGCGGCAATTCCGATGACCTAGAATGACATTCAAGGTCATTCACACTAATGCAAGTCTTTTCAAATGTGATTTTTCGTACTGCTGTGCAGCAGTTCACCGTTCACGAAATTTAAACTGACATAGCGCGTCGCGCGGTCCTCCAGCGATAGCTGAGCTTCTTGTTCTCTGATACAAGACTAACAAGATTATAACAATGCTTTAATGTTTGCATTAACAGTCCTTATTCTCACACATAAATATATGCATTATTTGTTGCTTGTTTTGTCTGCGCATTTGTGTATTTGATTACGTTTTTATCACTTAATATAGACGTTGTGACGTGTCAGATAGCTTTGGATACTTTGTTTGATTTATTAAATAAATAAATACATGCATAAATAAATAAATGCGTAACACCATTAAGGAATTTTGTGCTAAATTTGCTTGCCGGTGAAAATTAAATAGGATTGTAGCACTCTGCTGTGTGAATTTAGTGTAGACTAACATGCGTTGTATATTGCTGTTTTGCTTGAATTCGTTGCTCGTGGATATGTCTAATGCTTATTTCGTGTTCCAGTCGTGTGTTTCGGGTGCAATACGTTGTCTGTGTGCGTGACAATTTGCCGCTTTTTCTACAGTAAGTGATCAATATGCCCGGATGACGCGGTCGAGTCTTCGCCGACTCATGTATCTATTTAACGAATCAAGCAACATGCCGCGTCCACTGTTTCGATTTTTCCGTGAGCACAATTACCGGAATGTTACATTAATTTGCCAAACATTGTGATCATATACCAGTCACAAAATGTTACAAACTAATGCTGAGTTTTTAATTTAGAACATACTACTGATTGCCAGTCAATTTAGTGGTCCAGGCAGTGCAGTTGGTCCAGTGTGTGTGTGCGCGCATGCAAATAGTGCAATCAAAGGTTTAACATGTAGTTCATTCGCTACATCGGTTAGCCTAATTTCTGTTACGTTGTTTTACTCTCATTTTAATGTGTATGCATGTTGCGTTTGTCATCGACTACGTTCACTGCTGGATATCATCATCATCGTCGTTTATTACGATAATAAGGCGGCAAACTCACATACACAACACATACGGTACACACATCCTCAAACAAACGTAAAAAATAACACCATGAAATTTCAGTAAGTACATCCCAATCCGTCTGCTTTACAAAATTTACTGACACGCAAGATGCACTAATGTTGCCAAACGTTCATAATATCATCATCGTAGTTTATTACGCCAGCGAATCAATACAAAAATAACAGAAGCACAATAGGTAAACAGGAAAGTACCGAACGCACATAAACATATAAAAAGACGTAACATGCACATATTTACAAAAGAGAATTACTAAAGTTTCGCCAAACAACGTGTTTAGCTTTTACCATGTGATTATCTTAACCATATCTAGATGCGGTTGCAACAAAGTTATCATGGTTTAAGTAGGCCAAAGTCCTCAAAACAGGATTTTCAGATCTACGCAGAGAACGCCAGAAAACCAGTTTTCTTACATCAATAATGTGCGATTCAGGCAATGTGTTACAAGAAAGTGTTGTTGAGGTCTAACACTCTCTCTCCAACTGCATCCAAAAACTCGTCTGAAACAGTTGTTCCGCTCAACACTAATTATGTGGAACTGGAAACTACTCTCTGATTATGTCCACACTTCACATCCATACAACACGGTCAGATGTATCGCAGACATCTGACTAACACTGATATTTTATTATTAAATTGTCCATAGACTTTTCTATAAGCATCTGATATATCGGTTGAACGTGGTATCTGTCCCATAGCAAGTCTATAACGACCGAACTGTTCCTATACTATATAATAAGGGTTATATTGCACTTTTTCTCTGTGCATGCGCGAAACGGCCATATTTCCACTCCCGGTCTAAAATCTGACGTCACCATCGTGTTCCTCGACCCCGATTTCTTGTAGCACGCGGGAATTTCGGCGATTCGCGTACATTTATTAATATTTGCATATATTTCGAGGATCTCTTCGCTTGAAATGGATTTTTTTCGGGGGGAGGGGGGCAAAATGGGTGAAGGGGTGGTGCGATGTTTACACCAAACGAACTCGTTTTTACTTTTGGAGTGTTGACGTCTGTGCCAATTTTTGTGAAAATCCATCAAGAAATGCGAGCGTGAGAGTGCACGCAGACGGACACACGGACAGAGGCAAACTGGTTTTATGATGTGTCCCATGCTATATGCTATAGCTATGGGACAGATCATAATGGGGCGCATTTATTTGTGCCCGTGTTGAGACCTATACATTGCGCCACCTGCCGCTTTGTATAGCAAACGAGGAAAAATGCCACCGCTTCTGCGCTTCACGCAGCGCTCGCAACGTCTCACGACATCGCAAGATACGACAGCGTAGAGGATGTTTTATTTGCGTAAACTAACTTTGCCTTGAAAACAGTTGGAAAGTCTGTAGAACTGTGGCCTAGCTGAGTGAATATGGCTAGACATTGACGTCGTCATGGCTCCACTAACTATGCTCTCCCACTGTGTTCAAACGATCCTTTATTAACTGGTGTTTATTCCGTGATCTCATCCCATGCTTAAATCGTTATATTAGCTGTTTTAGACATCTGTCTTTATGTTTATGTCTTTATGTTATGCTATGTCTGCGATAGATCTGAGGTCACCATCGTGTTCCTCGGCCCCGATTTCTTGTAGGACGCCACCTCTCCAGAGGGCGTGCGTAGTATTAAGTATTAAAATGTACAGTAAAATTAGCTTTCACAACTGCATACGTTTCACCCTGACGCTGCATTTGGCTGACAGCAGGCCTAAATAGAAATAACCTACACGTACTAGGTCTCTGAGTTGGGCGTACAGCTACTGTAGACAAGTGTTAAGCACCATCCACACCAGCAACAATGTCCAAGCAACATTGTCGAATGCTGCAAGTTGAACGATTCTTTCGACAATGTCGAATGTTGCTTCGACATTGTTGCCGTTTTGGGTAACAATGTTGTCGGTTTCGGCAACAATGTCGAACGAAATTTCGTCCTTTCGACAATGTCGAAACAAATTGAACATGTTCATTTTTTTCGACACCAGCAACAATGTCGAAGCAACATTGTTGAATGCTACAATGTCTAATGTTGCTTCGACAATGTTGCCGTTTTTGGCAACAATGTCGAAGCAAAGTTCGACTTTGTTGCCAAAAACGGCAACAATGTCGAACGAGTTTTGCGTTGAAATTTCGTCCTTTCGACAAAGTCAACAAAGTTGCCTGTTGCTTCGACAATGTTGCAAGTGTGGACAGGGCTTAAGTTGACAACACTTGCGCGGCGGTCGACGTGCAGTTGCAAAATTTTTCTAAATAACGAGTTTGGGACGAAGTTCCAGATGGAAGTGCCCTTAGTTTTGGAGATACTCCATTTTTCTTTCACAACAGTGTAGACGAGCTCAATCCATTCAGTCGTTTTGATACAACACCGACGTGTGACAGACAGACGGACGGACAGACACTGCACCACAGCTAATACCGCGCTAGCACAGCGTCGCGCGGGTAAAAAGAGAAAGCAGTGAAAAAATATCTTAGCATTAACCCTAACCCTAGTTGAAATTATTTGTACTTTTAATTCTGTTTGATTCTAAAACGGCTCATACATATATCGCGTTGAGCCTGGTCTGGTTTACGTCATTCGGCTGAGGTAGGTGAATGGTACGTTGCTACGTGGGCCTAGTAAACAACGACTCGGTCTATAGTAGCCGTCGGTTACAGCAACAGATCAGACAGCTACATGTGGGCTTCTGTTCGCAGCATCGATCTCGACACTAGATCGATGGCCGAGGCGCCGCATC
>Ga0209780_1002484_pt1 | contig 13150 bp, 7 predicted proteins | sample WorMetexBAHAMAS2_FD_187384 | JGI IMG/M metagenome (GOLD analysis project Ga0209780, IMG submission 187384) | Marine gutless worms symbiont microbial communities from Max Planck institute for Marine Microbiology, Germany - Inanidrilus exumae... | ecosystem: Host-associated > Annelida > Digestive... | reverse complement strand
GTTTGTAGGAGATAGATCAGCGTGGCAGTGGTGGAACCAGTAGGGCGGAAGGCGTATTGGTCTTCAAACAAGTGACTATTATTAAGATGCGTTAAGACAGGGTAAAGAAAAGCTCTTATTAATTGGTTTTTACATCACTCTAGCCAGAATAGGCGTGATTGAGATAGGCCTGTAATCAACACAATTCTGAGGTTGTGGTACTTTTGGTACGGGTGTGATGATGCTGGCCTTCCATTGTACTGGAACTATTGACTGACCAAGCGACAAGTTAAACAAGTAGCTGAGTGGCAGTGAAATTGATGGAGCAGCAAGCTTCAGAAACCAGTGTGGAAGACAATCAAGACCGACAGCAGTAGGCTTAACATTATCCAACATTCGAAAAATGCTGTATTCAGTATTGCTATTCAGTAAAATAAAACATGTTCATACTATTTTCGTAACAGTGTTAAAATGCCTTTTATGGCTTTTAGCATACACTTTTAATGTCATAGCTAGGCCTAGTTAAGGCTACAATATACGAACACAACATGGCAGTCTAACCAGTGCGAATATATCTATGTACGTTGAGAGTGCAAAACTTCAGCCGCTACTGGTAACGGTGACTTTGAGAAGGTCCCTGTGACACCTTTGTTGCCGCCCGTTGCAGAAATTCATGCGCGATCGCTGTTGATTCTGGATAAGTGCATAGGCCTACAAGTACAAGGCATGCTTGCGGTAATGCACATGTATAGGCCAATACGGGGACTCGACTGGTATTTAATATTAGTCTAAATTACTGAATAAATCGTTATGTTTATCTTTTTTCTTTTAGCAGCGTTAAGCTGCGAACAGTTGCCTACTCTGGCACAAGAAAGGGAGCGTACTGCAGGTAAGCCTGTAGAAATCGCATTCTCATTTTCTCATCTCTGCTGCAGAAAGGCTTAACAGCAGATGCCTATAAAATTATTTATAATTAATTACTTGTAGATAGATCGCATTTTTGAAGTAACAAAGGGTACATACGGAAATCATATTATTCCGAAAAAAATTTCGACAATAAACAGGCCTAAATATGTCAATAATCTGGAAATTTACTGGTAGGCCTATATGCCTATCACTTAGGCTAATAAGGCCACAGAGTTGCGATAAATCAATCAATTAAAGTCTTTCCGAATTTAAGATACAAAACACACTTTTGAATGAATTCAAAATACTGTGCATTGCAATTTGCAGCAAAAGAAGCTTAAAACAAATCTAGTCATAGCCTACTCAGGAACACGGAACGGGATCGAAACGCTGCGCTGCTGATGAAACGACCAAAGCTTACTTTGCTATAAGTTAACGTTTTAAAGCAAAGGCTTTCATTCTTCATTTAGCATTTCAACCAGTCGGCTACAGCATACGATAATTACTCCGCCACGTTGGGCGGGGGTTATGTATTCACCCTCGTTTGTCTGTCTGTCAATCTGACTGTTTGTTAGCAGGATAACTCAAAAATGTTATTGGTGGATTTTCACCAAATTTGCGTAAACGGTAGGTTATGGACCAGAGAAGAGTTGATTAAATTTAGGACGTGATCCGGAACATTGTACAAGGGCAAAGTGACTGTGACGTCACGGTAATTCTAAGGTCACAATACGATCTTCATGTTGTAGGGCATGATGTCGTACTGTGCGAAGTTAATTGGTGAAGATTTGTCGCGTTATGGAAGTAAAATCAAATCAGTAGGTTTAAGAAAGCTTAGTGCGATCTGGCGCCAGCAGTAAGCTTTCCTTAAACCTACTGATTCAATTTTAATCGGCGATCTGACTGTATAGGTGCTGCAAAAATGTTAACATTTTCTTACCATATCATATACAATTACGGCAGAACAGATGACATAGTCTGCATAGATAGGAATGAAGAAATTACGTCACTGTCACCGCATATAAATGAAATAAAATGAAATGTATTCTGGATAACAGTCGGTCATGAGTGCCGTCCTTTGCGCTATGGACCAATATTGTCGACTAATGTGAAATTGCGAACCACAATTCAGTGTCGGGAGTGCCACGCCCATACCACAGTGCAATAAATCAGTAAGACACAACAAAATAGAGGCTAAGCTTTTCGTCTGTGTACAGTGTGGCGGAGGTATGCGCTCTGCCGAGTGCCCTCTAGTATTGATTATGTTATATAGGGGTCCTGCGAGAGTACTGTCAGCTGGAGACATTTCGTCCTCAGTGCTGGAAGAACGAGGTGGTCGTTATCGACGAGGCGGTCTACGGCCGTCGTCACGTCACCAGATGCGTACGTGACGACGAGAAAGCGTTCCTCGATGATCCGCGCTTTTTCAACTGCTACGCCGACGCGCTACCGGCCCTAGATGACAGGTGTTCCGGCCGCAAGCACTGCGAAGTGCGAGTTCCAGATGCCGAGCTGGAGCAGAGCAGAACGTGCCTGCACGGCCTCCAAATGTTTCTTGAAGTCAGCTACAATTGCGTTGAAGGTAAGTACAATGCAGCACAATACAACGTAATACAATGCAATACGTATATACAATGCTATGAGGTTAATTGGCTGTTGTTTTTCATCCATACCAATTCAGTAACAAATTAGATAGAAAGTACTCTGAGAGAGTACAAATCCCCGCGAGAGCGTTTTTGTCGCCAACACTTGGCAACACTTGCTACACCTACTATTTACTGTTTTGCGGCCCGCTAGTTCCGAATTTCCCGACGGAGCTATTTTGTAATCAATCGCCGGTTAACGTGTTCGTTGACCGTTACTTCCACATCCCTCTACCGATCGTAACGAAACACGAACTTGGTCTTCCCTTTCCCCCTAGGAACCTTCGCATAACATTTGGTGCTAATCCGTCTACATTTTTTAGTTATCGTGGTCACAAACAGACACACAGACACACACACACACACAAACCAACGCCGGTGAAAACATATTTCCTCGCTTTCGCGGGGATAAACATCATACAACAAGTCTGAGATTAAAAAATTAATGAAGTCACAGTCATAATCTAGCCTATTTTGTAGTGTTCTGTAATAAAAACCTTGACAAAAAATGTTATGTCATGCAGTGGTCGAACCGGATCGTTCGTGCATGGTGTCGGTGACGTCAAGTCCACTAAACATAGCTGCTGCTGCTGCTGCTGCTGCTGGCGTGGACAGTTGGTCCACACAGTCTAACATCGGCTGTGGTACAAAGATTCAACCGTGGATGTTGGAGGCACCTGCTGGACAACGAATCAACATCAGTCTACTTGACTTTACAGCTGCAGCACGTTTGACGTCACAACATCTCACTCGCTCTACATCACACGTCATCACCACCACCAGCAGCAGCAGCAGCAGCAGCAGCAGTGGTAGTTGTGTGGATGAGAAGCATCAGTACGGCTACATCATCGACAAGTCATCAGTGAACAAGAAGAACGTGTCTGTGTGTCACGCTCCTTCCAACAGACAGACGCACGTCTACCTGTCCACATCAAACACTCTACAACTCGTTCTCACCAACGATCAATCTGTGAACTTCTTGCTTAAAGTTCAAGGTATCATAAAGCACGTTGAACGTTAGCCTTACACAAGGTAATTGGCTGTTTAATTTTGCGTCAGACTACGTATATGCATACATTCGGGTGAAAATGTACATGGCCTATTATAGGACGTACTGATTTATTCGGTCTATTTGCCCTGTTTCAGCGGTTGGCTGTTCGAACCTGATTCCACCTGAGGATGCGTGGATCAAACGAGAAAATGACAAGATCACCATCGGTTGTTACACGTCACGGCAGACGTGGCAGCTGCGTTGTCATGACGGCAGGTGGACCGGCGTCGTCTCCAACTGCAGTCAAGGTGCGTACTATTAGTAGGCCTACGTAATATATTGCGGTAGTAACAGTGACAGTATTGGAATGCTGCAATAATAGTAGTAGGATAGAGGATGTTAAAAATTCGAAGCGGGTGGTCCACTGATATTCTTATAATAAATTGATGAAGGTTTTTGCGTTATGTCGCTTTTTATATAAGTTTGGTGTGATTTTCGATGATGTATACTGCGTCAGGTAACGGTCATGTCGATGTGAAAGTGTTACCACGGGAAAGCAGTGATTCAAGTTTCATGCGCCGCTATGAAAGTACGTGGTTCTTCTTTGTTACCGGTACCGCAGCATATGTCGTTCTCCTGTTTCATGCCGCTATTTTTAGGTCGACTCCTCGGAGTCGACCTAACAAAGTGGGTCTCAAATGTCCGTCCGCCCGTCCGTACGTCCGTACGTCCGTCCGTCCACAAAACATTTCTTCGATTTCAGTGAAATTTGGTATGTTGGTAGAGGTCGATGAGTGATGCATGACAGTGTGCAGTATGATTCGATCCAAGGTCAAGGTCAAGGTTACGAGCCCTTGAAAGTCGGAAATTCGGCCATTTTCAAAGACTATCTCCTCCCCCATTTACAATGGGGGCTGGCAAATGACCATGCATTCTTAAATTAGGGCACAATACGTAAAGCTTATCGGGGCCGGATTTTTTATATTTGGCCTCGTTTTTTGTGTCATGTGACTTTGAAGTTGGCAGAAACATCACTTGTGAGGTGTCGACCATCAGTCCCGTACGGAGCTAATCTTTAATTGTAATTTACCGTAAAAGGTAGCAGTATAAAAAACTTAACTACTTAACTAAACTTAACTAAACATCGGCTAACAATGTTGCCAGTTCTTTTTTCGCATGATCAGTAAAACCTTACATAATTCACTAATTTATTTAGATTAGATATTATTCTTAGGCCTATATCTGCATATACACTTAATCTACGCCTACACTGTGACATTATATTTCCATATCAGTATTTCCTTTTTTTGTTTCGACATTCTGGTTACCATATTATTTTAATTAAATTTATGTTTACATTTATAACAGAGAAAGAATAGTTAGAAATGCGTGTTTGCATAAAATGGTTTGGTTGAGGCGATGACAATTTGATGCGGTTAAAAAGTAGTATTATGTTGTAACACGAGCTATATTTCTGATAGACTGTTAGCCTCGTTAGAGCTGCTGCTAATTACGATTCGATAAATATGTTTGGATAATTCGAAAATAATGCTCTAATCGATGATTCATTTGTGATTGTGAATTATATTCAGCTGCATTCGTCGTTGGGATCGGATTTTCCGGTGTCGCCATTTGCCTGCTGATTCTCTGCTGCGGAGTTGTTTTTCTGTACAGGTATACTGTATAGTGTATAGGCCTACATGTTTCTACTGGCGCCAAATTTCACCCCATTGCTGCAGGAGTGGGACTACCTCCTCCGAACTATAAATTTTAGGAAATTTAGAAATATAACTGTCACGCAGGGGTGTATTCCTTGCGCGATTCATAGGATATTTTCAGGGTTTGCGGGCAGTTCTATGGCCAATTAACTTTTTTCCGTTGGTGTGATTTGCTCGAGGGTTTCCAAAGTTGTGGGATTTATTATCGGGAGTGCATTTCCCCAAATTTTTAGCGTCCCAGCGGCGAAACCGTACATCGGATCCGAAAAAGTTAGAGATGTACAAAAATAGTATGGGCCTTCTCTATCGCCTTGGCGAGTATTATTGACTCCGACATTGCACGCCGCTGGGGGGAACAAGTTTTATTTTTTCATTAAATGTGTTGTCCAGCACGCTATTGAACAGATTATAGCGCGTGAACGCGGTGTCGCCATTAAGTAGTATGAGTTCAGAAACGGTTTTTGTTGTCTTGGATAGGGGAATGTTAGCTGTTCTGTATCGGCGTTCAACTTTGTCTCTGCGCAGCTAGGTGGCGCCGTCACAAAATATTGAATTTTAAAATAGGGTCAAATTTGGGGTATATCGCCTCTCAGGGGCGACACGATGAACCGAACAAGATTAAATTTGGCGTGGGTCCACTCTCGTATTACACATTTAGCCACGATCGGCGAAGAATGGGTGCAGGAGCCCTCAATATTAAAAATAGACAAATTTGCGGTTTGTCGGCGTTTTTTTCGCTCCGAAAGACGAAAATTGGCGGAAAAGAGAGAGCACATGTTAGGTGCCACCTTGAGTGCGAAATTTCTCCTTTGTCGGTGACGGGTGAAAGACCCTCTAAAATTTAAATTTTGGATGTATAGCTGGTATATTTCACGGTCCTTTCTGTTTTATTTATTTATTATTATTAGCGCCAAAGAGTTACTTGAAAGCGTTGACGATTATCGATTTTATCAAACAAACCAGTTTTATCATCGATTGTAATGCTTCTTATTTTCGTTTTTACCCGCGCGGCGCTAGCGATGCGGGGGTAATAGCCATCATCGTGTGTCTGTCTGTGTGCGTGTGTGTGTCTGTCTGTCTGTCTATGTGTCACACGCCAGTAGTGTATCAAAACGGCTAAACGTAGGATCACGCAAACAACGCCACATGATAGCCCAGGGACTCTACTTTTCTGAGGCCAAAAGTCGTTGGTAGACGACCCCCCTTCCCCCTGAAATTTACGCTCAAAGTGACCCACTCCCCTTTCAAACACCACAATTTCGACCAATATCCGCTCATAGTGCTTCAACCGTGAGAGCTGGCGAAAAAAAGTTCAACTAGCACTAATAGGAAGTCGACCATGCGCTTTCCAACGAGCCATAGACGAACCGTGTACGTTACCCCTAAGTCCCCCAAGGGGTGGCACAAAACGCGATTTTGCTGTTTTTGACAGTAAAATTCAACTTCTGTTCAAAAACTGTCTGCTACACAGTTTCTTTGTGTAAAAACCACCAGCGGCAAAGTTGTAGCTACATCATTCCTCTATCTAACGGTCTATAGATGAATTGCGGGCGAAGTCCCCATCTACCTAAAATTTGCGCTCAAAGTGACCCACCCCCGTCAGAAAACGCCGATTTTGATAGATTTCGCTTAATAGTGCCGCAGCCGTGAGAGCTAGTGAGAATTGCAATTATCGCTAATAGGAAGTCGACAACGCGCTTTCCATCGAGCCATAGATGAACCATGTGCGTTGCCCCTAAGTCCCCAAAAAGGTGGCTCAAAACGAGAATATTTACATTTGGCGTTGCCTTTTATTTCTACGTTGCAGGTAATCGTAGACATTTCCAATTTAGTACGTGGGTTGAACATAGCAAGTCCCAGCCTACAGATGACAAACCGTCCCTGAAATGGGCGTGGCCACGTCAAGTGACCCATTTTAAATTTTTAGTCCCCCTTAAGATATCTCTAGAAATGCTTAAAAAAGCTAGAGACTTCAAATTTGGTGTGCCCAGTCCAAGTCCCAGCTTACGGACGACAAATTGTCCCTGAAAGGGGCGTGGTCACTGTCACGTAACCTCTTTAATTTTTGGAAAATAAGCGATAATATCTCGAAAACGGTACGACATAGCCTCATAGTTTCTATTAAATTCGAATAGGAAGTCGTATACGCCGACGACCTTGGGTGACCGCTAAGCACGTTAAACCACCTGACAATTTCTACATTTTGCATTGCTTTATGCATCTTCCTAATTGGTGAACTGATCGCAAAGACTACAAATTTGATGTACAGGTTGAATGTGCAAGTCACAGCCTACGTACGACAAACTGTCTCCCTGATAGGGGTGTGGTCAGGTCATGTGCCCATTACAAAATTTGCGGGGCTCCAATCATATCACTGGAACGGCTGAACCTAAAGTCGTCAAATTTTGTACACGAGTAGGATATATTAATTCTAGCAACAGGATGACATATCACCAACGAAAGGGTGTGGTTATGGTCACGTGACTGTTTTAAAATTCTGCCGTTTGTCGTGATGCAGCGCGTCGCGCGGGTTTGTCAGCGACAGCTGAGCTAGTTGTATATTAGCTCTATAGCTTTGATTTTTGCATTTTCTTTTGTTAGTCTGTTATCATCTGATTTACTTTTCTCTAACCCTTTCATGGTATTGAGTAGCCTATACTGTGGTGACGTGCCGTTACGAAACTACTCATCACTCACTGGTATCCTCCTGGGTTTGCAGCTCCTCGGCGAAGCTTACGATTTCTTGTTTTTTTCTTTTTTTTCCGAGTTGATTTTTCACAAGCAATATGTCAAATAATAATCACGGATAACGAGCAACAACGACGACGATGACAGTTGAAACTAGAAAGCCCTCAGCCGAGGTCACACCGACCACGTTAGCAGAAAGAACTCGACAAACAACCAGCTAGACCAACAGCACTGGGTAGACCGCATACCTCCGCCACGCCACACTGATGTCGGCACAGTGACGTTACCACCTGCATTTCCCGCTCTGTGTCGTAACTGGTTTTCCGGCTAGGGATGCGGGGTAATAGGAAATGCTGGACCGTACGTGGTTGTCATGTTGCTGGCATTTATGTTGGGGTTTTAATGTATGCTGATGACCTGCTGCTGATCTCATCTACTTACAGTGATTTACGTAGAATGCTGCGGACGGTATTTAGCACGCCCACGGTATATAATACCGTCACTTTTAATACCGCAGTTTTTTTCTGATACGGTATACGGCACATCCCTAGGTTTTCCCAACTGCACTTTCACTTTCAGCCAGTTCACTGCATCGATAGCCGCAGTGGTTAAATTAGTGACAGCTATATAGTGGGAGCTGGGATTCCTCACATCTTGCCTGAGCTCCCACACCTCACTTGCACGTGCTCACACGTCCACTACAATTCTCTTATGACCTTAGGTTTATGCTCAGATCATGATAGCGACAATAGGCCTAGTGTCGAAACATTTGACTGTCAGAGGGGCCTATTTAACTTATCACAGTCTGTAATGAATGCAAAATTAAAAACAACATTTTCAAGAATTTTAAAAAGTACAACACTGAAACATTTCCGATGACTGGCAATTGCTGGTTAGTATACTACTAAAACAGTATCATAAGAATCATTTAATGTGCACAGTCAAGGCGTGGTGACATTGGAATTCGCATATTTTGGCCATACGATAAGTAGGGCTCCAGCAACCCTTCAAAAGTAATCTAACCCCTGGATAGCCGTGAACTATGACCTATGACATTTACTTTGAAACTTGATTATATAGGGTAAGGTAAAGATGAGCCGGCGTGCCAAATATTAAGGTTAAAAATGATATGCAACGATTTTTTACCAACTTGATTAAAAGTAGTTTCTAGCCGCTTACTGCAATATAAACCCGTCTATGTAATTTTTTTGATAAATTATGCCGTAAAATGCTAAAGATTACAAGTTTATTGGTCTTTTTGGTAGGCCTATAGCTATTCTTCGGCATGTGTGACGTCACGGCAGGATACGCACTCGCTGTCGTCGGGATCGGACGCCGTCGTAAAATGACCAGACGCCGCACTGTCAGCCGCTAAAGGCTCATACATGTACGGTTGCAGCTGCCGTGGTTCAGCTGACAACTCTTCGTCGCTTGACATCTTACAATAGTAGTAACTATTACTGTAATGTACTGTAGTCTAGGAGGATAGAATATATAACTGTAGTGTAATGTCTCACTCAACACTCCTGAGATGACGTCATCAGTTGCAAAAGTAAACAAATCTTTTTCTCCGCGCAGATTCTATGCGGTGACAAGTCGTCGCTACAACACGCTGAGTCGCTGCAGCAACAGCAGCGTTGGTCAGACAATGAAACAGAACAACCAGCAGCTGCTGCAGCAATTTATCCACAGCGACGGACCCACGACACAGATGTCCGCACATATCATACAGCATACAGACAACGGAGACTTTCCGGTCACTGCCGCTGAAAGACAACGCTTTGTACTGGACCCATGAACGACAGTAAACTTGTCTACTCGCCATGCATTTAGATCTACCTACAGATTGACATTCAAATGCAGTATAAACGAAGAACATTTAACCAACAATCGTTATGTAGTAGATCAATTACACCTATATTAAACTGCTTTCAGCCGACCGTCGATTCGGTTTATCCTATGGGTTGTATGTGTGTGTGTCTGTCTGTGCATGTGTAACGTTGGCATTGTGACTAAACGCCTACACAAATCGAGAATGTTTTTAATGTAATGACAGCAGGTGTATTTTAAGAGTTCTGCTGTATATACAGCTATACTTTGTATTAGGTGGAGTTCCAGATCTTCCCAAGGAAAGGAAGACCTCCTGAGAATTTGGTTGTTGGACTTGGAATATGTCGACTACAGTACAGACAGTAGTTAAATTGAATGGGTGCGCAAGGGGGCTGAGCTCCCTCCCCCACCTCGGTTTTTAGCCACATCACGTCAGTGTCTAGCCCATCCACATCACAGCCAGTTGACCGTAATAACAGTATAAAAAGTACACAAGAATGCTATTTTCCTAGCCGTTTCTCAAAAACCCACCTTCACTGGCTCACCGCTGAGCACTGGCTACAGATGTCGTGTGGTGAAAACAACGAAGATGCTAATCCAGCGCTTCGGGAGCAGTTACGAGGGTGCATTCTTATTTCTGGCGGTATTCAGACCCAGTGTACGCTGCCGAGGTTAGCGACCATTCCAAAACCGTTTCAACCGCTCAGCCGTTTTCAGCACATTTGAATGACGTGAGAATTTAACCAAATTCATAAATTTCAGACGTCTTCTCACTGGCCTTTAAGTTCGCTTGAAGTCACCGCAGTCTTTATATTCCGACACAACTGGATGAGCTATATAGGCTAAACGTTAGTAAATTACAAATGTCGCTTGAATATTTCTTCGGTAGTTTCAGCTCTAATTAGGCTATGAGAGCCAAATAAACAGTGGTGCAGAACCCCAAATGGGGACCACTTCAAAATTTAATCGAATTTTATATTCTTAGGCGAACACCTTTCCCAAATGTATGTCGCAGTGAGGCTAGTTTTAAAACGTTTTTTGGGGGGGACCATCCCAAATTTTTTTAGGGGAAAAGCGGTTTTCGATAAGATTTTGGATTGGCGGCTTTTCATTAAACCTATTGTCATATAGACGCGCCAGTTGCTGCGAAATTGTTGTGGGTATATGTCGCATTGGTGCTAGTTTATAGTTTGTTGGGGGACCGTCCCTAATTTTTACAGGAGGCAAAAACAAAGTTTTCGTCGCCCGTTTCCATATTCTCTCAATTGGCGACTTAACCATTCCGCATTAAATCCGCAATTGTAAGGAATATAGAAAATCGAAAACAACATTGTTATGCCTAATATCTATGACTACTACACTACGATTCTACCAAATTTGTTGGGGTCGGCGAATAATACTTGGTCCTGATGATAAGTCATTTTTCGTCTGTCATGCTCATGCAATCCACTGCAGTGAGTGCAGCGTTGCGTCATCGGATCATGCGTACTCGCCAGATGGCGCCACCAGCAGCAACAGCGGCGGCGGTGGCGATGAATTGAACGGGCGGTCGGCACCATGGGAACGCGTACCATCATGTCTAGTGTAGAACTGTAAGATTTTACAACGTCCATCCACTCTGTTGGTTACTATAATTCAGATTATGCTTAAATCCTGCTAAATGTTTTTATTCGTCACTGTGGTATCGTCAAGTTAGTGTTCCTAATGGGTGATTGAAAGCTCATTGACGGCTATCATTATCTGTAGCTTGCAAATTCGTATTAATAGCAGCTGTAGTATTGTAGTACTGTAGAAGTAGTAATAACAATACAATAAACAAGGCCTATACGTGCGAGCGTAAGATCAACTATTGTTAGTGGTCAATTCTGGCAGTAGCGTTAGGTCCTATATTGTTTAATTTGTTTGCTTAACAAATTTAGGCAGCCTAATAGACGTGCTGCGAATTAGCCTATACTTTCTACATTTTTGTTTGTCATTCATTCACTCACTCATCCAGTCGTTTTCAATACAAGGAAATAAAATAAGCGACTCGGCAGAAGAATACAGACCGATAATACACGCTCATTTTGAGATCATAAAACAATAAAGAGTGTAAATAAATGGTTTATTTTGGCCTAATAAATGATGACGACAACGACGACTATGATGATGAACTTAAACAACGTTCAACGACATCGTTTTGATACGAGGTTCTGCATTTTGCGAAACATAATGTCGTGCAACAGGAGCACCAGCGTACTACTGATGCATAATAGGCTACTTGAGACGGTCCCTTTGCGCACTGGCTCTAGCTTATGCAACTGGTTCAACAAGATTCTTACGCATATTCTGAATCTGGCTGCAGTCTACTTGTCTATACTGAGCTACTCTTAGCATTGCTGTGGGTCTTGTATACACGTCTGTTTTGTAGGAAATATATCCGATTTTGGATTATTTGGTAAGCCTCAAAATAAAGAAATGCATCTTCGACAGTATATGTATATTACTCTTATGACTGTATTCAGCAAATACGGTGAAGCAGTGTCAGTTGTTCAAGGTTAGTGCATAAAAATACTGTATAAACCCATTTTCACGCATTTCTGTCGATTTAAAATCATTAGGCTATACCGTATAATATTAGGCATATTATTTACCACGTTCAAGAAGTTATTTTAATTTAACACAGGCCTATGTCTACCGCGATTCAAATGCAACATTTCGTTGCTTTCAGTATCCTACATACAAAGTGTTTATTATGAACGGATAATTTACTATTCCAGCCATCTTAGGGCTGGGCTGCATGAGCGTATTTTACAATTGGGCCACTTGGGCCTTGCCCCTCCCCTTGGGCCGGCGACCAAAAATGTAGCAAATTAAAAATCTCACACTGCCGTCATCGGTCTTGCAGCCAGGGTAGCAAAACAGAGGAGGCGAAGAAACAGCGTTCGATTTGTCCATAAGACAGTGAGGTCGTCCCTGACAGTCACCAATTCATCATCTTTATCATGAAATCTGCTGCGGCAAAGTGAAGTAAACATTAAATTTGGCTTCCAAACTGCAGCTAATGCACTTGGTATGACTCTGCCCAGACCCACTGGATGAGCTTACAACATGGACAGAATCTGCATTCCGGAAAACAATTCATAAAAATGTTGCATGGACGTTTTGTGCACGTGGATATAACTTACAGATTTGCCCATTTTGGGCTGTGAATTGCACCAAAATACGTTTGGCGGTCCCAGACCCTCTAGCTGTTATTATTGGGAGGGGAGGAGGGGAAGGAAAGGAAAAGTTGGGAAGAGGGAGGGAGTGAAAGAAATGGGGTTTAAGAAGGAAGTAAGGACGGAATGGAAGGGACAGAGAGGTAGAGGAAGGAGGGAGAGATGGGAAGGAAAGAAAGGGAGAAAAAATTAAAG
>Ga0209780_1002483_pt1 | contig 13153 bp, 6 predicted proteins | sample WorMetexBAHAMAS2_FD_187384 | JGI IMG/M metagenome (GOLD analysis project Ga0209780, IMG submission 187384) | Marine gutless worms symbiont microbial communities from Max Planck institute for Marine Microbiology, Germany - Inanidrilus exumae... | ecosystem: Host-associated > Annelida > Digestive... | reverse complement strand
CCCTAACAGGACGTAACCGTACTGGCCCGCCGTGCAGTGTCGGCCGCCCGACCTCCCACGCGCCCGGTCGCCGGCGCGACCGTCCACGCGCCCGACGGCCGGCCCGCCCGACCGCCGGCAGCGTTACAAACGACGACAGACGACACCGACAGACGACGACTACAGACGCCGACAGACGACAGCGTGCAAAACAATACTGGCCCATTAGGCGTGCCAGTAATAAATGCCTGATGACGAACCCAAGTACGTTTCTCACATCTGTTAATACTTATATCACAAGACAATTTGCATCAGGTTGGACGATTTGTGACTACAAAATGGATCTGAGAACTTCAAACTAAATGCGTCAACCGATGTTAAGTAATATGGTAAAACGTTTCCGAACACAGAGTAACTGCAACATAAATCGTAGGAGTGCAGCCGCACAGAATTTGTGATAAAGGATTTTATAGCAAAATTCCGTCTTCGTCATCAATTACACACAGTAATTGCCTGGAATTATGGCTTGTGGTCAATATCTGAACGGTATTAAACAATACAAAGTCCAAAAATGAAAAAGCAGCACATAACAGAAAGACACTAAATAATCGATAATGTATTTAAACGAAAGGCATCAAAATGGTCATACAGTATACAAATACCTTGTTCAGTAAAATCAAAACTGTGATAGCTCAGTAGGTATGGTAGGCTGGTTGTGCAGCTGTTACAAAATTGCAATCAATTACGGTCGTAGCTATATCTCGAAAAACCTTTTCAGCGACCGTGTGTCCCCCATGTGTGGAACGCTCAGTTGATAACTTTTCATTCTTGCGATCGTTTAGACAATCTCTATTCTGCAGCGACCTCACATCATACACAAACTAGACGCATGGCAAAGCCCAGCGTGAGCCCGCCTGGCATTCTGTTGTTCTAGACTGTAAGCTCGTGCCACTACATAACACGTGTCAAAGTTTGCCGGCTGTCTGTAACATAACGTCCATGCGGTAAGGCTGGCAGTGTCTCCCAATGCAAACATTCAGGGGGTGGGCAAACACTCACCAACCGTTCTCAGCCGTTTCTGGACCAAAGTCCTCCAAATTTTGAGGGCATGTAGGGGAGTCCCTGCAGATTGACAAGTTCCTTTCCGATTGTTGATATCATGTTCCGCTGCAGAGATATGTTCGGTCAAAGTACAAAGTCGGTTCCAGAAAAGCATTTTTTTGCACCCAGCCCGTGGGGGTAAATACCTGGGGGAATTCGGTCCAAATTTTTCAAATAGCAGTCATAAGTAAATATGTGTCGAAATTTAGTTGAGATCCGTTCAGTGACCTCATAGATTAGGCGTCGAAGAAAGAAGAAAAAGAATAGAAGAAAAAACCACAGCGGTAAAATATAAGCCCTTCGGCATCACGATGCCGTGCGGACTAAATATTAGTGCCTCTCAACACCGATACAACGTATTGCAGGTTTGTTCGATGCTCGTCTGTTATTGCTTACATAAATTTACATTTATACTGTTATTGCAATTTTACGGCATTTACGACGCAATCGCCCTTTGCCACTTGTTTTTTAAATAAATAAATTTTAAATTCTTCCTTCATCCACCATCGAATTCATGAGCGAAAGGCTGCTGCACCCTTTGCGTTGGCTCTCTGACGTCACAACCCCAACTGTGATGAGACCCCAACTGAGAGAAAAACCGAAATACCAGCTGGACTATGCCAACACAAACAGACAAACACACTCACACATACTGCAAAACCCTTAACCGTTCGCGTGTGTGCTGTACTTCACGAATTTCGCGAGCTCAATAATACCGTGAAGTCAAAGGGTGCGAATATTGACACCGTACCAACTTTAATTGGCATTACATGCGTGTTGGAATTGCGTGGTTTGAATTCGCCAACACAAAAGGCACCGAAACAATACTGCACGTAAAGTTGCCAACTTTTAGGGCAGCCAAATTAAAGGGTTTTACAGTAGACGTGTCTAACCGGTTCACACTATAGATCGTAGCAAACGTGATGATGAAAGACTTAAAACACCGGCCGCGGCGACTGTCATCGAATACGGCCGCATTCACACAGAATGTCCACAGCGTCCGCATCAGGTCAGTTCAGCCGACTGGCTGACGGTGGTAGATACGGTCCCAGGGAGCTCAGCAGCCGTGCCGAGTCGATCAGGTGCGTCCCGCTGCCGCCGTTGAGCGGCTGGTACGGCGGGAACAGGAGGCCCGACAGTCCGTTCATTGGCGGCAAGACCGGCGGCGTAAACAGAGGCGGGAATGTGGCGGTTCGACTGGAAAACTGGTTTGCCGCGGCCGAGGATAAGGACAGCGGCGACGGCGGCGGTGGAAATACTGGAAGAGGAACGATCGACGAGGATGCAGTGTTCACTGGCTGAAACCACATCGCACAACGCATTTAAAGTAAGTAAGTAAGTAAGTAAGTAGACTTTTTTGGGACTTGTGGAATAAGAATATTGACACAGTTTGTGTTGCTTGGAGGAAAGCTTTGAGAAGGGTTTGGAATCTGCCCTTTAATACACACTGTGATATTCTGTTTGAATTGTCCAATGCTCTCCCTGTATATGACGTTATATGCAAACGAGTGTTATCTTTTATTACCAAGTGTGTTCATAGTGACTGTTACATTGTTAAAGCGGTTGCTCGACATGCAATTCTACATGGACACATGACTTCACCGATAGGGCGCAGTGCTTTGTACTGTGGTTTGCAATTTAAGTTTGATATTGGTCGTCTTCTAGACCCCAGATTCGATTATTGTAGTTTGGTTTGGAATAACTATTTGTCCAATGTATCTGCCGAACTATTAGCAAACGTCTCTGTTCTAAAAGACTTTTTATTGTTTAGAGATAAACCAGAACTTTGTGCCGAAATGTTTAATACGGACGATATTACATGTTCTATTACGGTTCTATGCACCGGCTGATCTCATGAATCGTTTTGTCATTTGGATTTATTTCGGATTCTTTTTTGTGTCTGTATTTGTGCTCTTTTTACTTGTACCTTGTGTACGATTTAATAATAATAAATATAATATATGTCAAACGCACACATTACAACAGTATGTTGACAGATACAAATGCACAACGAATACAATAAATATGTAATAAACAAACAAAGAGAACACAAGCTGTAAAACACTAAATATTAGAATACAAACACCTATTAATGAAACTGTTCTTGAATAAAGCGAGTAAGAAAGCGAAAAAGATAAAGTAAAATATACACTGAAAGATACAGTAGCAGTCTAGAAGACAGAAAAGTGGGGAAGTGAAGGGATAAAGAGAGAATGGGGTATTGCCCTAGGCCAACATGCGGCTGTCGTGACTCAAGCCTAATGACTTACCGTTATCATGGGACTCCAGATAACACGTTTAGACTAAACAGCATTGAATACAACTGTGCATATTCATTGCAAATTAACTGTTCATAAAATACGAGCCGGACACACTTTACTAACCAATGATGGGAACGAAGACGATGACGCGATGGCTGAAAGTGGACTGTCCAGGGAGTATCCACCAGACAACAGAAGACTACAATAGTTCTGAAGATCAATTACTCCAGATGGCAGCTTGCTCCCCGAGTCTGATGATCTACTGGAATGACTCGGATGCCTTGGAGTCCGAGTGTCAGAGCGCACGGATGACGCGGACTGGGAAAGATCAAGTGGCTCATCGGAAGCGATCGAGTCCATATTTGTTCTATTCAGCGGCGGATTATGCGAAGACTTTGGCTCAACGTTTCGGCGTTGAATGCTCAGATCGACCGGCTGATCAGCCACCGGCTCCACGGCGTGACGTGCAGTGGAGACACCATTTCGGTGAAAGCCGACTCCTTCTGACGAGTGTGAACGGTTCTGCGCCGGCATTCTCGTTCGGTGCCGATTGACGAACTGTTTCAGCGGTGAATTGAGTACGTTGCTGCTGCACACACGAGCAGAGCTTGACGATTCGACAGTCCTTTTCTTTGCCGAGCCACAGTCTAAAGACTTTTGAAGCTCAGTCGGAAACCAAGTCGATCCGGCTTTCACCGACCGATGTCGACCGATTTCTGAACACGAAGAATGCGCAAATGCAGGAAACTGGGACGCCTTTCGATCGGGAAACAGTTCGGCCATCGTATGTAGTGACGTGCGGAAGGAATCGAGTGCAATCGCCGAGGGATTTTTGACATCCCAGTTCACCGCAAACGGCTCCCTGTCAGCAAACGGAAGTCTCGAAGATCGGTGAAGTGCAGACGCTGGGAACAATGACAATGACGAGGCAGTAGGACTCGTCACAAAAGAACATGAACCCTGAACATACGTCTGAAATGACGACGAGGAATACTGTTGGTCCAGCGAACCAGTTGGTGAAATATGACATTCTGTCTGTCCGGCCGCTATACTTGGTATAACTTCAGTGCAGGATTTTGTCACCAAGAGGCTGTTTGGAACAGCCTCACCTAACAACACAGAAGGTGCTACTGTGAAGTCACCAGCCGGAACTCTACCCAGTTCGGGAGATTTGCCGCTGTCAATACTCAACGCAGAAGAGTTACAAATGTTTTCGGTTGTCGAACTGGGACTGGTGATTTCGATGGTGTTCTCTGGCGACCACTGAGACTTGTCGGCGTTTGCACAACAACTACTGGTTTTAACAGCAACCGGCGTCTGCAGCAAACCATCAGAGTACTTCAGTATGCAAATAAAATATATAACACAACATTTGCACGATTGTTATCCATACATGCCGATAGGCAAGCTGTGGATATATCATTCACTGTCTTTTTGTGTATGTGAGTGTGTGTTTGCACGGTTATGGATTTTTCCGCCGAGGATAAAGCTAGTGGCGTTACATTTTGCACGGCGGTTCATCGGCGTCCAAGGCATGGAATCACAAATTTTTGTGAACTTTGCTCCATCAGAAGCCCAAAATCGGACAAATCGGACAGCGTGCGGGCCACGCTGACCCGCATGTAAACATTACCGTAGAGATGTGCCGACGTAAACATCACGCTAGACATGTGCGCAACGTGTGGACGTAGGATCGGCATGTGTGGATATATGTCAGTCCCACTGACGTACTTGTTCATACTTACTTGGAAAAGCCTGACCTCTGGGTGAGTGTTTGTGTTTCTTCAGAGTGAAAGTTATAATACATTTTTCTCGAGGACCAGTTACAGTTAGGGTTGTAAATTTTTCGTGGCCAAAAATGGGAAAATTCGCAGTCCACTCGTGGTAAAAATGCCAAATTCGCGGGAATTCATGGTCACAATTACAGCAATTAAAAAGAGCCGAATCCATCATAAAATCTAAAACAACGTTTTTGCTTAATAATAAACTAGTCACAAAAACATTAAACTAGAAATAAATCAAAATTGTTAGTGATTGAGTGACTAACATCAATTCAACCAGTACATTTCAATTAGTTTTATATTAAACTTGTGTGTTGTAAAAAGTCGTATAAAATAAAGTTGTATACATTTCTGTCATTTCTATGTTGTATTTTATACTCGATACTGTTAGTCTGACACTAATAGATAAAAGTAGTCAAATTCATGGCATTTTGTGGCAACATGCAAGATTACGCGGCAGTAGGTCAAATGCGTGAATTTTGCAAATCCCACGATGGCCATGAAAAATTTACAACCCTAGTTATAGTCTCCCGACGTTGTAACTGTCTGCCCAGCCCAGACACATTCGTCAGCTGGATTTCAAACTGAAAACGTATTTAACTGTTCGAGGCACCAGTGCCTAGTGACTGTTGTTTATAGGCAATGTGTATAAATGTTCTTACTTACTTACTTACTTACTTACTTACTTGGCTGCTTGGTGTCATTGCAGAAATCAAGCTGGCTTGTAGGCAGTTAATCATACTGCGTTTAACAAAGAAAGACTAAAACCAATTAACAAAGGACATCTGGTCTAAGCCGTAGTCATGATTTTGACTGAAGTGCAGCCATGCAAAACAGTTGATAAAATAAATAAAAAAGTATTAATGTAAACATGCATCGACGGGCACTGAAAAATTCACCGTGTAAAGGAGAGTTATAAAAATTACAACCGATAAACAATTTCATAATCAGATTTCACAATATTATTAATGTCCAAATTATTAATGTTAACAAGCATGTGAATTATGCGCTAATTTTCAATTAAGGCACAAAAAGCAATAGCTCACCAATGTTGTATGTTGCTCAGCTTCATCTAACTGCTGGCCATCGGTTTTTGAATCTTCATCCGCTGCAGAGCATTTCTTTTCATCCGTCACAAACTCTGAACTCAATTTGTCATCAGTTACTTCATCCTGATCATCCGCTAAAGTGGCAGAGAACAGTTCTTGGCACGGAGACGGTTCAGACTTGGCCTTGCCAACCTTTCTCTTCTTTTTCAATACCGACCCACGTCTTGAACGGTCACCGTTCAAAATCTGTCGGCGGCGTTTACTTCGGACTCCGGCTTTGACGGCATTCAACGAAGGCTTCTTGCCTTCAATTCCGACAAACCTCTCGAACGACAGCAGAAACCTGTACAGATGAAATGCAATTGGTACAACAATCACTGGCCAGGTAACACAATATATCGTTAAATAAGACAGGATTCAATTATTTAACTCTTGCCACCATGTCATTATTTATAGTACTCATGAATGATAATATCGCATCAGACGAGTACACAGGAAGAATAAGGGTCTCTTCCAAAACGGCCAGAGGAAGACAACTGTGGGGAACTGAGTTAAGATTTTATGTCCCACCCAACACAAAATTGGTAATTTCAGAGACGTTCTTCCCAGCCAATCTTCATGGTTGGCACAGAAAAACTAAATCAAACACAACAAAAACAAACATAAAACAAAATGAACAAAAAAAAAACAAAACAAAAGCCAGGTTTGATTGCCTCTTACGATCTCTGGCCTGGAAATGGAACGCACCTATTAACATTGTAATGCCTAGCTGTTCCATTTTCGTTGTAGGCTGAGCACTAAACTAACCACATATTATATTGTATTGTATTGTACTCTTAAAAAAATAGATAAATAAGGAAGTAAATATGTAAGGAATTAAATAAGTATAGTACCTGTAAGAAAAATAAGCAAGTAGGGAAGTTAAGTAAGCAAGCAAATGAGATATATGGTGCAAGAATCAACAAATAAATCAGGGCACATTACGGCCCCAGAGCCTGTACGGGCTGAATGGAAATACAGAGCGGATACGGCAGCTTCGGAGGCAAGGAAAAAGTAGGAAGGGAACTGCAAAGGGAAAGATGAAAGTGGAGGGAAATCGGAAAAATGCATGGAAAAGAAAGAGGGGAAGAAACGTGAAAACAGAGGGGAAAAGGATGAACAGTGGTAGAAATTTACTACGACAGCAGATTGTCAACAATGTGCACAAGTCGGTAGCCAAACTGTATCCAGTACAAGCTCCAAAAATAAATCACAGAATTGATCGCTCGATGACAGACTTCCGTACACAAACATGACTAACTTTTCATAATTTCGCCTCGTTCCGGTAGCGGCACTGGTGTTGTTGGAACAGCCACCCATCTGGTCGTATACATGCTTCCACAGTCTCCTCTTCATTACCTGTCACACGCCAATTAAACCTTGCCAGCAGACAAGTTCACAAGAATCCTTTTGTGCACCATGCATACACACGCATGCACGCATACACAGACATCACGTTATAATGGCCAGGTTCCGCGTGAACCTGCAGTGTTTTTTAGTTTTAGGTTTTATTTTACTTTTAGTTTCAGTTTTGATAGCAATTTCGTTTTAGTTTTACTAGCATTCCACTTCAACTTCTGGCAGTCTTTCGGGTTGATAGTTTTAACAGCATTGTAATATCAGTTTGCATATGTCACAATGGCAGTAATCATCATCACTGTGTCATCATCACTGTTACTAAACAGTCTAGCAGTCTAGCATTGAAGAATGGGCGCAGGCATAGCATCTACGGCTTGCTCGCTGCTAGTAACACAAGGTTACGCCTGTTCCTACTTTGCATTTAGTAACGGCAATCTGCTGATAATTACCTAAAACGATTATGAATTCGTTACACATTTTTCGTTTCAGTTTCGTCTCACTTTTCCATTTCAATTTAGTTTTAGTTTTAGTTAACGAATTTGAATTCGGTTCGTTAACGACCAGTTTCGTTTTCGTTAATAGAAAAACCGGGTTAACCAGTTGACCTTTGACCTGTGATTTTCTTCCTTCACTTGAAACCCTGGGGATATTTGGCACATCTTTTTTTACAGGCCGCACTAGAACACTGTAGGGCTGTATATGCGGGTACGGGTCGGATACTTATTTTACAAGTACGGGTCAGGTACGGGTACATAGCTACGGTTCTGGGTACAATGGGTGTACCAGCAGGTTGAGGATATTCTGGGCCGGCCGTTTATTAGGTGTAAATGTAAGAAAATCACAGTTGCGTCATGTCATGCATACGTGAATCGTTCAACTCTAAATAAGATATTTACTTACTTAGTAGCAGTAACTTTGCAGAATGAATGAAAAGTTTCCACATTAGTCATCTTGCTATCAAAATGAGGATGGCAGATGTCTCGTATTTCAAGACATTTTGGCTATTTAAACATGACAGGCTGACATTAAATATATGGGTAACGTCACTGATGTGTTGTACATGCATTGTTGACAAATGTATGAATGGTACTTTGTGCTACATTTTGTGTTATATTTTTTGTTTTGCAGTAAATGCAGGTCCAAATAATAACTGGAACTTGAAATATGGAAGCTGAAACAGCTGAACAAAATAATTACTTGGACATGTTTATTCGCATGACAAATAATCACAACAAAAGACATTAAGATGTCAACATGATACATCCCTAATGTCTATAATACCCACAATGCCACTACGGCATAGGCCTGCCTATATAGGGCCTACAGTTTACGGTTATTTCTCCTTAGGCATTCATCGGTGTCATTATTATTCAACAATGCAAAATATTTTGAAGACTAATTTATCACCTTGTAATGCATTATACTTGTATGTAGACTGGAGATGATATTACAAGCCTGTTTCAAGTGGTGGACACTCACTCCATATGATGTCAAGTACATGTATAGCGTCGCATCAACTGGTCATTTATCCCATTCATAAATGGAACAGGTATAGGTAAGCGGGTACGGGTATGGGCAAAGGCTTCGTACCCATACCCATACCTGCCGGGTTGGGTACGGGTAGAGGTACAGACATAAAATAACAATACGGGCCGGGTATGAAATTTGGTGTACCAGCACAGTTTGAGAACAAGGACTTCGATGTGGATGCCTTCACCATCTCAACGGCCTGCTATGACCTTGACCTTTGATCTTTGACATCCAGAATCTAACCTGGTCATCAGTAGCGGCCAGTGAATATTTCCTGTGAGTTTCATCAAAATTGCTCTATCCGTTCATGAGATATTGTGGCGACAATATATTTGTCCAGATAAACGGACGGATGGACGGACAGCCCCAAAACATAATGCCTTTGCCGGCAATCCATACATGTGCGGTGGCGGAGGCATAAAAATATGGATGAGCCAGTCCCCAACAAGTACGTGCTCAGACAAGAGTACTACAGCAGTGCCTAACACCACTGTGACTAGCAGCAGGCCCAGGCGTCGGTGGTTAGTTTATCATGACGAGAGAAGTAGGCAGCAACCGCACGACATATAATGTAACGGTATGTATACTCACATTGTCATATCCGCCCAAGTTCTGCACGCAGTTGTACAGCGCATATAAGTCGACTGCAACAACAAATATACAAGATTCAATGATGTTGGCTAGTTAGTTGGAGTTTAACGTCCCCTTTCTGCACAAATATGGCTATAATTATCACAGATGAAAGGTTAGGAGTGGAGAGCTATCCCTACCCAGTGAAGGAAGGCCAGCGATATATTAACCTCAACCCTGGCTGCCGTTTTGTTAAGCAGCCACCCAAAATAGGAAAGAGATTGAGAGGCTCATTAAAATTATTATGCTAGCACCTACAACAGGGGACACAACAATCACACCGCAACAGGTAAATCAAATACAAAAAAAACAAGCATGCATCCTTAACTAAAAAACATATAACATAAAATCAACACAAAAAAACTAAAGGCGGGTTTAGTCGCCTCCTATGACATCCGGCCTGGAAATGGAGTGAGTCTAACTAACTGTAACTATAACTAAAATTAATTTCATAACTAAAATATCACTGGAGTGAGAGTATTCTGGTACAATGGGAAGGGATGAAAAAGCAAAAAAATAGATGAAGCGATTAAAAAAGTAGGAAAAGCCTGCCTTTACTCCCCAGCTGCAGAGCATCACCGCCCTTTGGCTGGTACTCATTTTACCGTCCCACGGATGGTAGAAGGCTGAGTCGACCTGGGTGGTTGGTTACATACTGAAATAAAGTGCCGCCTCCGGGAGTCGAACCCAGACATGGTCACCCATCCCAGTACTAACCGGGCTCAGCGTAGGTTAACTTCGTTGATCGAGACCAACGACGCTACCACTATGCCACGCCGCCACCCTGTTATTATCAATAATATTATTATCATATAAATATAGACTGATGACTACACACTCAGTTACCTTTCTGGAAACCCAGAGTTGGAATCCGGCCAATGGGAGTCTTCTTTTCCTCCATGTAGTCATAGAGCCGCTGAAGAAATACTTCTTCATCTGACGAAGGCTTTCTACCATTAAGTCTAACGCTAGCACACGACAATGGGCCGTCTTCCTGCATCGAACAATACACAATGGCTGTCAGACAAAATAACAGCCGCATGCACGAAACACCGCAACTTACTTCCTCATTCTCAGAAATACCGGGTTGACCAAATCGCAACTCATTGTTGCCAAACAGTAAGTTCAGACTTTTAACTAACATGGCACAGAACAATGTCGAAAGAATTTTGACCAGAGGCTGCACTGCAGAGGGGCATATTTTTCATGCGGGGAAAAGAAATTTTCAACAAATGTTTTACTATATCCCTGAAAAATATAAAACAGCAACACAGGTAGTACTGAATGCTCTTCCAGGAAGACATATTTAATCTACTGAACAGTGATATATTGCTGATGACCTCGGGTGACCTCTGAAGGTTATTTTGCTACAAGAAACCCTTTTGAAAATACAGCATACATTAGATACGAAGTTAACTACATTGATCAAATTTCACGCACCAGTTACTGATCCTACTACCATACTGGACGCGAAGAACCGATCAAGATAAATCACACTCACGAGCGGTCACAATGGCAGACTAATAGGAAGTCATATATGGTTTATCAAACAGCACCACTGCCAATGACTTTGAGTTACTTACACGATGTTATTTATGCTTCTGCAAAATTTCAAAATTGAATATTTAATTTCTCGTACAACTGTGCAGCAGCAGACGATCATAGAAAGATGATAATTTCATGTTCGTTAGTCACAGAGCCCAGAATTAACTTAACCGAATCTCGGCCGACACAAAACTTCGTGCAGTACTACCTACTACCTGCATCAACTTATCTACCGTCTTTCAAGAGACAACTTAAAACATTTTTATTTACCAAATCTTTCCCATCACTTTAAATTTCTTTCTCATATTTGTGTACCATGTCCTAGAAGCTACTTTACCTAGCTTATGCCACGTTAATCAGTACGTTCTACTACTACTACTACTACTACTACTATTTTCAGTATTGTTTCTAGAACTACTGCAGGTCATCCAAGACGGATCCTTTGAGATGATCGGAGCACATCAGCAGAAATAACAGAGACGACAGATGGAGAACAGTGACCTTGGTTGGCGAGGCAAGGTCGCTGGATGTAGTCACTGATCCAGATCCAGTCTCCGATTCCACCGTCTCATCCATATCTCCGTTCTTCACAGCCGGCTTCCGCTTCCGCTTCCGGCCTTTCAGTACTGGCGCTGACAGAATTCACATATCACAGGTTCCACAAAATTAGCCCCATACAGGACTGACGGTCGACTCCTACTTACTGCCAACTTCAAAGTCACGTGACAGAAAAACCAGGACAAAATCAAAATTCCAGCCGGAAAAGTTATAGGTACTGCCCCCTAATTTAAGAATCCGTGGTCATTTGCCAGCCCCCATTATAAATGGGAGAGGAGATAGCCCTTGAAAATCGAATTTCCGACTTTCATGGGCTCGTGACCTTGACCTTGACCTCGGATCGGGTCATACTGCATACCGTCATGCATCATTCGTCGACCTCTACCTACACACCAAATTTCATTGAAATCGAAGAAACTTTTTGTGGACGGACGGACGGACATTTGAGACCCACTAATGTTATTAGGTCGACTCGGAGGAGTCGACCTAAAAATGATTCGGATCACTTCCGAAAGCTACTCAACTTTTTCTCCGGTTCATAATTTACCGATTTCCCAAATTTCACGAAAATCCGCCCACTACTTTTTTGAGTTATTCTGCCAACAGACGAACACACAAACGGGACTGAAACATTGCCTCAGCCAACCAAAACTGTGGCGGAGCTAATAACAAGTTTCCGCTGACGGAGACAGACCCGCGCGACGCGGTGCCTCAGGCCCACCGTGTTGTACACAGATGTCGACCGTCATTGTCATAAACTGGTGACCGAGACCGTCACCGGTTTACCACACTGACCGTCCACCTAAGTTGACAGCGTCTGCGACGATCAGCCGTTCAAGAGATATGTATGGTTGGTGCCCACCGAAATTTAAATGGTTCGCGTGACTTAACCACGTCCCTTTCATGGATGGTTTACAAAAAGTAGACCCAAATCCACCCATTTAGGCGTTTAGCCACAATACCGCGACGTCGCACACACAGACACACATCCCGCGGGATAAGCCGAACCGTTACCACGCTCGGCTATAAACAGAGAGGTCTGTAATAAAAAAAAATCCAGTGAGTAGGAAGTACCTAGTTCGTCGAGGCGGAAGGCGTGCTGCTGGAGGGCGGGGTGCGCGACGGTGGCCCGGCAGAAGAGCACGCGCACGCCGGAGGCTCCGGCGACGTGTGGCGGCGGTAGGTCGGCCGTCAGACCGACGGCGGCGAGCAGGCGCGGGCTCAGAGCGTCGACGACCGCACAAGACCGGGTCTCGTCGGCGAGCCGGCGCAGCGCGGCGCGGTATCGGCAGTAGCGAGGAAAACTCACGATCAACACGTC
>Ga0209780_1002482_pt1 | contig 13154 bp, 6 predicted proteins | sample WorMetexBAHAMAS2_FD_187384 | JGI IMG/M metagenome (GOLD analysis project Ga0209780, IMG submission 187384) | Marine gutless worms symbiont microbial communities from Max Planck institute for Marine Microbiology, Germany - Inanidrilus exumae... | ecosystem: Host-associated > Annelida > Digestive... | reverse complement strand
GCTCAACAACCGCATGTCCAAAAGTGCAACAAATTTCTGTAATGTCAATTGTGGCCGTGACTCGGTCCTCATCTAACAACAATGCAATACATTATCTACTTCCGGTTTTGTGGATGACGTAATGTTTTCACATGATGGAGACAATAGGCCAGAATCAAAGCCAACGCTATGCTTCGTCGGGTTCGCCAGGTGGCGCGGCACCGCGGTAAAGTTGCTGTCTACGATTGCAGGCTTGTTACGTTTAACTCCATTTCCAATGTTCATTGACTTTTCTATGTTTATGCTATATGGAAAACAAGACGTTGGTCTTTCGCGTGAATTATAGACAGCTGTGACAAACGACGGTGCGGTGTGACGAGTTAATTTGTTGTGATTAGTAACGGATGGCAGCGGTAGTCGTGGATGTCATTATGTGGTGGCGCGCATCACGCATTCGCGCCACAGACGACCAGCGTCTAGACGACTTGCGTTTCGTCTCATCATCCGTAATGACGCCAGCAAATGTCCGTCCGTCGCCCTGTCATCAGCGCAATCTCGCGCGGAAACAAAACGTCGCCATGCTGCCAGCGAGCAGCTCTGTCGGACGTGGGCCCGGTTATTATAGACGACGCGGTCGCCGACTGCCGCGGTCAGTGCGACAACGTTGACCGTATGGTTGACCACGGCGCACGGTCATCTCGTCGCCGACACTGAACATCTGTTCTTTCCCGGCACGTGACGAGACGCATTATGACACACACTGGCGACCAGTGCCAAGCTGTCGCGTGCAGTGAAGAGCGGTCGTGATCCCCAAACTCCTGGTCGTGTTGAGGACTAGCGAAAATACTATAACACCAGCAACAGGTGTCTGTTCTGTTATTAGAGCAGCCGTAAAGTAGGTTGTTGGAGCGCAATCTGCACGCAATTTACCGATTCTGTACCGCACAACTTTTAGACAGTACACTAAAGTACCATAGCCTCTGATTCACTTACACTTACATGACCACGGCGCTTTATAAATAATGTTTTACTTACTTACTTGCTTAGTTTAAGAATACAACTTCTTACGTCCGCTTCATATTAAGGTTTACTAAAATAACTGTATTTGATAAAAGACGCAAATTACACTGCTTCAGTGGTTTCAACTATTTATTGAAGTGACCCTACAAGTTACAAATACTGTTTAAGGGGCAGTAAAATATAAAATGCTAGAAATATCATTAGTGCATTTTGCATTTTGTGCTACTAGATAACTCTAACGCCTTAATGATATGTCTAAACCATTGCCACAGAATTACAGATCCGCTGCTATATGCAGTAGGCGCCTAACCAGAATGAACACTCTGTAGACAACACATGACATCATACTTCCAGGTTAAAGCAGCTATTTTTATACTATACTACACTGCATTAGGACTATTTAGAGTGGCCTAAGTAATAAAACTTCAAGGTCTAATATGGTGATAGAACTAGAACAGAATAATGTCCGGGTAAGACTGCTTAAATAAATGTAATTTCAGTTTTCGCCCCTAATATTGTCAAGTGACGAGGCAGATTGGACGTCTTCAGCTAGGCTGTTCCAGAGCCGTGGTCCAGCAGTAAGAATGAGCGGTCACCGACAGTGACAAGTCGTGAAGGGCGGACGTCAAGAAGTCAGGAAGTTGACGACCGAAGTCGACTTCTCGTCTTAACTGGCCGACAGTCCTGCTTGTGTACAGTATATTAACAGGTCAGGAAAGTTCGTCGGACGGCTTATTCGGTTTTAGCTTGTGAGCGGCTTTTGTAAGATACTTTACATAATACGATATTATCACGCTTTAACGCATTTTGTCCACGTTTAAATGGTACACACATGTACAGGCAAGGCTACATTTATAAGATACGTGTAAGACGGAAAATAAAAAATGCAACGCAGGTAGTACGTTCAGCCAGGTGTCGTAAACAAAGTTCATTTGAGGCTTCGCGATAGAGACGTGGTCATAGTTTCTTGTTATTCCGCTTCCATTAAACTCGCACCGGGCTGAAGGTGTCTCAGAGGGTTCCAAGTTTCCGAACGGACACAGACCAACGTTGTTCGTTGTTCGTTCTGGCGACATATGCTAATAACTGTTCGGACATGCGGTCATCGCTATTTAACTGCGATCAAATTCGTCGACGTCCTGAGACGGTCGAATGATCGGACAGCTGTGGACGCCGTGCGGTCCACCGAGGCACTTTTGACATCTATATTTCTCGTGTGGCAACCTGAGCGGGGCGGACACGATCTGCTGGACGAGGGCCTAGTGTCGGAATGGACCGGAGTCACATTATGACATCCGTGTAGGCGTCAAATGCATTCTGTCAGAATGACGTTTTAACGACGGAAGGATGGTTGCTCCGACCACCGGCTCGCTCGCGGTGCAGGCGCCACCTAGCGAACTGGACTCGAAGCGGCCGCCGCCCACACTTAGGACGAGGCGACGTTGTAATGATTTTATTGCTGTGCGAACGGTGCAGCGACTTGAAACGGCACGTTGATCGGCGTTACGGTAAGACACTGATGACAATGCGCTGTCAGCGACTCGGGTCGCGGCATCCTCCTGAACGCCATTTAATCGCGACTTTGCTCCACGAACTTATGGAGCGGCCCATACGTTAGATTTCAATTCGCGATATACACTGCCAAAGCCGCATCATGCTAACGAGTTTCTGTCAAATGTGACGAAACAGGAAACGTTTGAAATAACACAAAAGACTAACGACTGTGGGAATCTGTAGTGACTCGGTAGACGAGATCTATAGCGTCGTGGCATTTCCTGGCGTCGTCAATTCCTCTGTCGAGCTAATTACTCGTTGTGACAGGCCACAAAGTCTGTTTCACGTAGTCTCTTTGGCTGTCATTTATACTTTGTTATCTTCATACTGAAATTTTCATCTTTGCCTGTTTTATTTCTATCTATATTTATATGCATTTTTATTTCTGTGTATGTTTCTTTTACTAATTGTTCTCAAAATTAGTTCCTTGTAGCCTATCTGTCCATCTGCATTTCTCATGCCACACTTCAGCTAAAATGTTATTATGTGATTAGAAAGGACAAATATTTCTGGTATCGCAAAACTACATAAAACGTTCACGTATGCGCAGTGTTAATAAAAACGTTTTGTTGTGTTTACAATCCTCACCTAATTCCAATAAAAATCAATATGAATAACAAATTTCACACAAAGTACCCGATAACATGATGGTTCTACTGTTAGATAATAATTTATCTACTGGCTAGATATTTCCGCTTGTAATCACTAGTAATTCGTCATTACGGTGGTACAAAAGAATATTTACAAAACGGTGCAAAAGCCGGGCTACTGAGAATCAACGGTTCCACTATATCTCTTTTCGTAATTTTGGCTAATTTTCAAGATTCGTTCATCTTGCGACTCAGCAGTAAAGTTTTTTAAATAAAGTAAGTAATAAGTAAGTAAGTAAATAATAAAATTTGATTAAGCACCATAATCATTCAGTCGAATGAATTAGAGGCGCTGGACAAGGGGCTAATAAATACAGACTGGAAAAGATGGATTTTAAGATGTTATCGGAAAGTGTTTAAGGTTTGAGACGAACGAAGAGTAGAAGGGAGAGAATCCCAGACTGTTAGAGCTGCAATATGAAACGAGCGTGAACCGAAATGAAGGTTAGTGCGATGGACGTACAAGTTTGCGGAGGATGATGATCTCACGGTCAGAGCACGTTTATTCCCCCAAAAATTTCATTGGTTACTTCCTCTAGCAAACATGCAAAAAACAAAACATGCTCTTTTCCGAACATACTATAGTGACTTTTAGACTGCAAATTTCAGCGGCAAAACACCTCGCACGCAATGAATCGAGTATTTTTCCGACGTTGCGACGTTGTGGCTATAGTTTCTATACAGATTTTCCTACAAGGATCACGCACTCTAAACTTCAGTAGTCAATCACATCCATGCACAGTAGCATGTACAGACGGAACGATCTGTTGTCGACTAAACCGGATGTCCGTAGTCATTAGCGGTCGACATCAATGAGTGGTGACGTCAGTCAGGGCGACGTCAAGTGCGCTGGAGCTTCTGTCCGAGCAAACAGGTCGCGCGATGCCGCCATTGTAAGGATGCGTTGAGGCGAACGATCCCACTCGGAGCGCCGCTATAAAGTCGCCGTTATATGTCGCAGGAGCGGTCGCAGCACGCGTCCGCTACCCGCCGTGTGAACGGAATTGAACCGACCCGGCTACAAAGTCAATCGCCGTCAAAGAACCCGACTGGAGGCTTTGAACCGACGTCGATCTCACAACGCGAGGTAAATGATGCGTGCATGCGAGCCGAGAAGTTGGAGTCGGAGTCAGGAATTCAAACGGAGAAAGCCGCCCCGCGCTAATTGACATTGTCGCTCATTGGAGCACCGAACAGACTAAAGCCCGAACTCCACTTATTCAGTTCGTTGCGGATTTGTCGTGCAATGAAGTATAAACTGTACAACAAGTTCGCAGCAAATCCGAAACAAATTCACAACGAATCGAATGTCGTACTACAAATCCATGACAAATCGAACAAATGTAGTTTGGGCTTAACGCCAGTGGCAAAGTACGATGAACTCAGTGAAACGGTTAAGTGTTCGCTACGACAAAATCGTTGGACGTTCGCAAAATGCTGTAAGATGAGTAAAAGAACCAACTTTTACTCACGCAGTAGTCTTGAAACATAAGGGGGTGTGAATAATTAACGTATCGGCCTATCAGCGACGATCGGCCGATAGTCGCCGATACGCCGCTGCGGCGAATATCGACAACTAACCCTAACACTGACTCTAAACATAACCATAAACCCTATTTTCTCCACTTTTGCACACACAAAAATCGCAAGCTGCTCACACGCATGTGCCTCTGCCACCAAGCACTATAATTCGGTACCGGCCGATGGGCGATGATGCTCTTCGGCTGGGGAGGTAACCGCAAGCCTGGCGGAAAGTAATGGCAGCCTACCGCCGGGTGGATGGCTTCAAGTCACCAGCGGGCTGACTGCCTGTACATGGACTCCTATATAATAGCACCGTTGCTAATATATAGGACTCCATGGCCTGTACCTACACCAGGATCAGCTCCTGCCCAACGCTCGGTAACGAGTATGGGATAACTTTACCTTTTACCTTAGTCGCCGTTAGGCCGATAGGCGCAGTAATTAGTCACACCGAAATAAGGCATCTGCGAAACTTAATCGACGCCGTGTTATCTAACCCAACATTGCTGGGTAACGAAAACTGCGACAGAAAACATCGCAGGCCAGTTATTTCTACCAAAGAATGATAATGTGCTAGTGCACTACATTTGTGGCAAAGGTTTTCACCGTCGTTTGTTTGTCTGTCTGTTAGCGTGGAAGTTATGAGTAGATTTTTAAATGAAATTTGGAGAACATGTAGATAGGTATATAGGTAGACCATGGACTGGAGATGAGTTGGTTAAATTTTAAAAAGGTTAGGGTTAAGGTTACGGTTTAGAGTTAGGGTCTCCGGTAACTACACCGTGGCGAGGTATGCGCTGCACCGAGTGCCGTCTAGTGCATTATTTGCATAGCATGTCACTCTTGTCAATGCTTAACAAATATTTTTCGAGCTAACCAGCTACAGTGCATTATAGCAGTGATATCGGTGTAAAATTCCAGACTAATATAGCAACGTATAATTTAAACGAGAAATGTCCTGGGAACTACTAAAAATGCCACCGTTGCAAATGGACATTTTGAGGCCGGCGTTTTTCCGGCCACCGTCCGGAAAGAGCGGACTCCAACCTGTACAGTCTTTCTACAGTTACACGGTGGTGTAGTAACCCGATAGCATAATCAGCGACCAGTTGCAATCTGTACTTCTGTCCCTTCACCCGGGGCCACCCACCCAGCGCCGCGCCCCGGGGCCGTCGCATCCAGCGCCGCCTATACAGGTGTCCGGCGCGCACCTTGCTTCCCGTCCTTTATTTTCGGCCGGAGATGCGCATCAGAGACGCCGGGGATCAATTACTGGAGGACTCGACCGGTCACTCGAGGATGAGCGACCGGGCATTCAGGGCGGTCGTCGAGTCCCTGCGCTCAGATCTTCGGCGTCCTGTTCGCTCTTCGCGGACCGGACAGCGCGAGATGGAAACAGGTTTAAAAGAGACGGCCGAGCGAGCAGAGAATAACTCTCTCCAAGTCCGCTCCGAGACAAGTGCGCGCTGGACGGAAGTGTCGGTTTACACTGTCGCCGGCCACGACAACGCGAGAAGACTTCAGTCGGCGCTTTCTCGGCTGCTTCTAGGTCACGTGGACAGGTTGAGCGATCGTCTCGCGATATTTGCGCGGCGTCCTGTTCAAAGACGTGTTCGCTCGTCGACGAAACGAAATTATCATTCTCAGCGCGAGTCGCCTGAAACTCGACTCCTCCCGACTCAGGCGCGCTTTAATTCGTCCTTCTTTTTCAGAGATGCTCACGACCGAGCATTCAGCTGTCTCTTAAAACCGCCCTGTAATGATTTCTGATGGCCATTGTACCGCCATGATAGCGGCAAACTACCTCGACTCCAGTACAGTCATGTCCCATTACAGGACATAAAAGTGAAACTGAAAGTGCGCCTTCTATAACTGGCGTTTGTGCTGCTAATTATAAAATATAATAAATACCACATACAAAAATTCGTAAAATCGTCATCTTATAAAACTGCATATATGAAAACAAAACTTAGTCTGGTGTCGGTTGCAAATGAGACAAGTACGCATAATTGCATAAGTATATGAATGCGTAAAAGACATTGCTGCTATGCAGTCACCAGTACACTGTCTCAACTCATTGCTTCCACCCAAAACGAAAACCGACTTTAGGCCTAAGCTTAGAAATAGACACTGCAGTTATACACTACCAGAGTGCAGTTATAATGCTTTTAAGCATTCATTTGTCAATTGGTGCCTTTTTACATCGTAACTTTTTTTCTTTCTTTCGTTTGTGTAATCATGTGTTACTGTCATTGCCTTGCATTGTATCAGTTTTCATTGCATTATTTTCGTGCACGTTTGTTGCATGATGTTTAATAAAGTATCAGTATCAGTATCAGTATAGTGCAGTCTGTTAGTGCATTTAGTCACAATTAAGCAAGCAGCTAGCAATCTAGACTATTAACCCACTGAAATTCAACGGCAATAAATATTTCAACAAGTTACAAAGGAATGCCACAATTTACACTTTCATACATCATATGATCTGGATTTCACAGATGAATCCTAATCTGCCGTGTTATACGGTTCGGAGTAGTAAGGTTAGTAAAATTGGTGTTAGGGTCAGCCGTAGTAATTAGCACTTGCTGTCAGCCTTAGGATGGGGCCACTTTTGGGCCAAACCATGGAGTGAACATCACCAAAGGCTTCAAACCTGACGCGGAGACGTCACTGTGCGGAGAAGACGACCACCAGAGATGTTGAGCGACGTCATCCGCTGCTGTCTCCAACTCCGCTGCCGCTGCTGCTGGTGAAGAAAGCTCAGCTGATGGTGTGACGTCATGAGCTGGTCCTCGACGTGCGTCTGACCACGACATCGTGCTGGACTGGGCGCCGACAGCAGCAGATCGCGACGCAAGCATCGACCACCAGCGGAAGCCACCGGCGACGTCGAGCGGCCACCGAGCAACCTCGTCGGCCGGCCTGACAGCCGCCAAGTCGACACACGAGGGACGCGACGACATCGACGACCGTCCAGCCACGGTGTTGTTGTTGACGTCGTGGTCGACCTGTAGCCATGGCGACGCGCCGACTGATGACGTCTGATGTACGTCATGTGACGACTCTGACGTCACGGGCACTTGCTCGAACGGTCGAGGTTTCACGAGAAACGCGCGCGGCATCGCAGCGAAGCGTCAGTAAAAACGAAACTAACGAGTCCAGAATATTTGCGTCCCAGTTCAGACTGATCTAGCGGACTATCGTTTCTACGAAGACTGTTCAATGACTTCACGCACTTGTCGCTTCCAGTCTCTTTCAGCTGCTCTGACTATCTATCTCCTGCCTCTCTCACGGCCGCGTTTAAATGTCCCTCGGAATTTATTAGCCGGCTAGCTGGGCGGACAGTGCGATGGGCAGGGCAGCTCCGTATTGTACCGGTTGACGAGTGGGCGAGCTGCAGCGAGCATGTGCCGCAGGTACAGTTAGCGCCGAGACCGAGCAGTGCCCGCCTCCCTGGAACGGCGCGCCATTCATCGGCGATGGACAGGTCAGCAGCACTGTCCGCCCGCCCGTCCACTACGTCCAGCCGACTGAAGCAGCAGACAAACAATAATGGCGCGTCGTGTCATCGTCATCATTATATCGCCGACGTCCCGATATAGCGACCACCCGGCACGACAGGGCGGTGATGTCTGCTGGTTGACAAGGCCCGCCCACGTTGATCTGTCGTAAAGTTGTCGCTTCGGGTACTCTCAGTCGCCGAGATAACAAGTCACTTGTCTGACTAAGCCGAGCAATTATTACGTTACGTAACGTTCGCATCGGCTCCGGTCAGTCCCGTGAATCCAGGCGACCGGCGTCACGGTCTGTCTAACTACCGTTAAGCCCGAACGTTAAACGTTCCCCTTACGGTCCCGACGAGAATGCGATCGTGATCGCTAACCAACTTTGCCGAACGCGAGTCTTATCGGCACGCAGATGAAAGCGAGTTTGCTGTATATCTCTAAAATCGCTGTGATCAGATAAATGGTCGGAGAACTGAATAAGCTGCAACGTACAGCTAGATACAGTTAATCGTAATTACATAATTATTTGAATTCGAAAACTGCGATTATGGATTAATCGCCAAACAGTCTTACAGTTTATTCTTCAGCTGCATTCTGCGTATTTCTAGTGTAGAAACTTTGCGGTATATTCAGACGCCATCTGTATTCTAAAGTTTAACATTAAGTTTACTGGCAATGAATAGAGATGCTTATCTAATTTCAGGCTAGTAGTAAAACATACATATAAAGGTAAAAACAGAGACAGACAGAGGCACAGTTTAATGTTTCGCATCAGTAACAAACACTGTTAGCTTATATGCCTCTGAGAACTCTGTTGAAGAGGTGTTGTATAAGTCGACATTTTGATTTTTTTTAAATTGCAATATTCGACTTTCGATACTGGGTGTTTAACTTTTCTTTATGACTTGCCGTATTTTAAGTTTTGCGTTTCATATACAACAAACTACAGCAACAATTCACTAATTATTCTTCTTTCAAAATCGAAGCAAAAACATCAGTCTTAACGAAGACCGATACGTTAGTTCTGCTGCGTCTTAGATGACATCAGTAAATTAGATGACGTAGCTTACGAATATGTTCGCAGTTTCTTCGACACGACATCCCACAAAAACTTATGTACGTTATACATAATTATTATACTTAGGGCCGATTATTAATGGGAGTTAATCTATTGTTAACGTGAATGGGAGATCAATTTGAGGGGAAAAACCGGCCTTTAGTGTATCATATTTTAGATTTTGTATAGACAAGCTCTTTTAAAGTCAGCAATTTCTAGTTTGCGTCTACGACTATGAAATAGCGATACGGCGATAGTGTCTAATCGCAGCGTTGAAGTTCAACTTTCGTATGTTAGTCTAATCAAAGCCTAAATAGTTTTGCAGTCGTTATTGTTATTGTTATTGTAACATCGCGTTGGTCGTCTTCGTTACATTAGTTTTCGCGGATCATAACACTGCTATAGAGTCGCAGCGAACGGCAGTTGCTTTGATCGAAGGGCTGTTGAAGGCGACACAGCTTTCTCTGTCTCTCTTTCTTTCTCTCTATAGCGTGTAGGTGTTGATCGTACAAAGAACATTGGCAGGTCGTTAGGTATTCTACGCCGTCTCCCACGCTCTCAATGGTTTCGACTTTCGTTATTTTCTTCGTCCGTCATCTCAACTTTCCTACAGTTTACGACCGTTACGCCGGCTGGCTAGCAGCATCCTGACCGCTTTTCGGCACAATTCCATGCTGGCGCTGAATTTTATCACACCGAACGAAGGCGATTGCGAATGTGTAAATATTAACACACACGTATTCTGTTCTATGTTCTGTTGTTACTCTTGTTCGACCAACCGCATTTTCCTGGTTACAAACCACAGCTCCTCTTGATACGATGCATCATTATGTCTCTATAGAATTAACTCCTTGAGTTATTTGCCAACTTCATCCCATTTATTAGGCCACATCGCATCGAACCGATAGATGCGGCCTATTGTGACAGATGTCGCACGTAGCGTGGTCTGTGTGTATGTTGGTCACGATGGTGTATTTTGCAAAAAAGGCTGAACCGATCGAGATGCCGTTTGGGGGCTGACTCACATGGGTCCAAGGAACCATGCATTAGATGGAAATCAAGACCGGACGAATCCATTCACATCCACCAGGGATGACAATTCAGCGATGCGGCCTTTTGCCAAATTACTTTGGATACTTGTTCTTCTTGTGATTCACTTCATCTGGCATCTGTCAGTTCGTCGTTATCTGTTGACTTACATCTCTCATCGCCTATCATTGTCTCAATTCACTCTTTCACTCCTGGCTGTAAAAATTATCAAGTGTTTCACAAATGCTTCTAACGACACCCTACTAGTTTCCCTGCATGGGTACCTTTTATGCTAATCGGTTTTTTACAGACTACTTTTGTGATTCAGATAGAACGATGGATCCGGTATGTGTCTGTGTGTCTTTTACCTTGTCTGGAAAATAGCTTTTAAACTAAATGACACTGTTCTATCTAGGTGAAGTTCGAACGTCAATTTCGTGGTCAAATTTCACGGTCATATGAGGAAAATATATTGTTGTCAAAGTGTTCGGTGCGACCTCCAGTGAGAGCTAAGCACATTCTAGTTAGCTTTAGATTTATTTTTTGTTAATTTTTATTACCATTCCGTACATCGGATGTCGTCGGTTTTTGGCGCATATTATATTTGAATTATCGCATGAAATTGTATAATATATGTAAATCGTTTACAATGCAAATACATTTCGGCGTGACGAGGCAGAAAGTCGCGTGCTAGTGGGAGAAATGCCTAAATCATTAAACGCCAAAAATTATTTTTATATTTCGCACGGTTTGCGAATACCTGAATTAGATATACGTATCATTAAACAAACATGTCTGTGAAAAAGACATGGTTAATTTAACTAGATGGCTGTATTGTGTGGAATACATACAATACAGTATTCGGCTCCAAGCGCTCGGCTATCTGTGCACAAGCTGTTTATTTCCTGCATTCGACGAGGTCTAGTATCACGTGACTCAATAGTCGATGGTGATTGGCCGCCTGCGACTAAATGATGTCAGCGTTACCTGCGGTGTTGTCAACCGGCGTTGGACGTCGCAGAAAATTCGGGGAGGTTTCTTTTACAGAGTGTACAGGCCAGGGGAATACCTTTGCATTGATTCCAATGCTAGAAATTGAAACTAGAAATCTCGTAAAAGGTTATTTTGGCAGTGAATTTCCGGCGATCTGTAATCATTGCGGAGTTATGGCAGCCTAAAGTCGCAAGATGTTTAAAAAATTAAGAAATTTTTGCGTTTTTTGGAAAAACGACCCCTTACGGTTAAATTTTCAAAATTCTGTTTCAAACGTTTTTATCGCGACACCGATCGACGTGTTGTGTTCAAATTTCGTGAAGTATGGCCGACGGAAATCGGTGAAATCGTGCGTTGCTTACCTGACAAAAAAAAACAAAATTTCGCCTGGCTCTCCAGCTGTCGCTACTGCTCGGATCGCGCCCAAAATCTGCCACGACCAGCCCCAGACAATGTGAGTGCTCCAGATTTCATCCAAATCGGTTCACTTTCGGCGGATTATAACCGAACGCTTGAACACCACCAAAACGCGCCGTAAATTGAATCTAATATTCGGTTGGAGCCTAGCGTTTGTGCAGTTGGCTTTATACTTCGCTTAAACTTTTGAAATATTAATTCGGCGATATGCTAGAAGAATAAGTGGCTAAACCCTTTCTATTTTGTCATTAGATTCCAGTTCTTTGTCACACTTAGTAAATTAAACTTGTACCGGTACTGTAAACTAACTAGCGATGCAGTTACGGGCCTTACGGCGAGAGCTTTCAGCTGGTCGTCTTCGTCGTCCTGGAAAGAGCGGCACTGAATACAGGCTTCCGACTGTTTGTGCGCGAAGCACAGTAGAGCGGTAGTCGTAGATTTTTACAACGCGACGTCGTTAGTAGCAAGGTGACTATGAATGAATGAATGAATGAACAAATGAATGAATGAGACCGTTGCACGGCGACAGAGATGTCGTTGTTGCTGAACAACGGACAAGGACTTGCTCTGAGCCGTGATATTCCCGCGGCGAGCACCGCAAGACGCCTCTAAATGAGGTGCGAACTATGAACCGTTAGACTAGCTGTAAAACTTTTCTCTCCAACGTATACTAAAGGGAAATCGAACTTTGCCCTAGAGCATAACACCGAAATACAATAACAACACAACGATTTCACTACTTGCCGCCCGGTGTCTCTATAAACTGGCCTGTAGACGCAACACATTATAGCTGCAGTAGGAAGTTCGAATTACTGAGCCACTTAAAAAGCTAATCTCAGATAAAAAATGCACGACTTTTAAAATGTCCATAATTAAAACACATCGCACGATTTGGAGTATTAAGCGTTATTACGCGGGCCGCGTCTATAGCAGAAGGCGTAAATGTAACGGTCTGGCGTCCGTCCGACTGTCTGTCTGTCCCGTCGGCATAATCACCGTGACTCACTAGGAGGCAGCATACGACGCGGCCAGCGTACATTTCGGCCCGAAATAAGGAAGATCGACATACTTGTTTGCATAGTTGTAACTATTGTTGCTACTGAGTTCGTCGAATAAAGACAGCCGTAGAATGTTAAATGTTAAGGCTCATTCACATCGACCGAACTGAACTGAACTGGGGTCCGTCTAGCTAGTGTCATTTTGTTTTTCACTCAAAATAAAAATTAAATATGAGTAACCATTTTAATTTTTATATTTAAACTGTTGTTATACGTAACCAAATATAATAACCGATATTTTTATTTTGTCGTCGCTTTTGAGTGATTTTTCGTTTAAAGTAGGCCTGTGTTTTAGCATTTCTTAAATGTCGTATTTTCCTTTTCATATTTTACATGTAATGAGAAATTATTATTTAACCCGCGCGGC
>Ga0209780_1002481_pt1 | contig 13155 bp, 11 predicted proteins | sample WorMetexBAHAMAS2_FD_187384 | JGI IMG/M metagenome (GOLD analysis project Ga0209780, IMG submission 187384) | Marine gutless worms symbiont microbial communities from Max Planck institute for Marine Microbiology, Germany - Inanidrilus exumae... | ecosystem: Host-associated > Annelida > Digestive... | reverse complement strand
TTATTTAATTGAAAAAGTATAGTTTGTGTAAAATTTGTTCAGAAATTATAGTTGATCATATAAGTTGATTTTTAAAATAAAATATAGTTTATTTTGACTGGGTGTATATTTGAAGATGTTTTTAATGTCAGTAAAGGAATAGTATTGATGTCATGTTTGAACATATGAAGTACATTCTGTTAGTTTGTATTTGACAGAAAGAAGTTAAATATTTTGTACATTTTGGAGGATTTGTGTGTTCAGTGAGATAAGAATCTGTTATTATTATTATTATTATTATTATTAAACTGAGATTAACGCGCCATATGTCAGTCACAAAAGAGGACGAATCGCAGGCGCGGAAAACGAATCGCAGGCGCGGGAAGTGTTAAACGAGAATGTCCAATGCGTAATAGACCATATATGATTTGGTCCTTTCGTTGATATGAAGTAGGAAGAGTAGAGTAAGAAGGTATAGTTGGATAAATTTGGTAGAGTTTAATTTGTGCTTGTGAGTTCCACGTTTGCAGCCACTTGTTATGAATATATTTGTTGATAATAGGTTTGAGATCTGTATATATGGAATAGGAATTCGAAGGATTGGTTTTAATGCAGATTTAGCAGCTTTATTTGCTTTTTCATTACCTGGAATACCTACATGACTTGGTAGCCAGCAGAATATAATATTAAAGCAGTGAGTAAAGAGATTGTGATATTTTAACGGAATAGAGTTGAGGCTAGTCAGAAAAAAGTAGATAATGTTTGTGTTGTTATTTGCTGAGTTCATTAAGAGCTAGAAGTATGGCATACAGTTCAGCAGTGTATATGGAAACAAAGTCCACACTGCCTGTAGCATCCAAGTTGTTATTTTGAATCCACCAAAACATCCGTTCTGGGCACGCACAACTTACGAGGCATCAGTGCTGACAACACCAGGGCAGACTGTCACCACACTGCGTCAGTTCTCAGTGCTGACAAGACCAGGGCAGACTGTCACCACACTGCGTCAGTTCTCAGTAGTTTATAACGTTTCAAAATACCTCGGAGGTGCACTGCATTTTCCATTTGTTTTCATAGGCACAAAATACCACATTTCACTCTATGTTTAAGACATTCTCGATATTTAGTTTAAGTCACTGTTAATCATTAAAATTCCTAGCACACAAACATGTCAATATGTACAAAACGAAATATGCCAACGACCGTTGACCATAAGACACGCAAAGATGGACAGACGATGAAACACTGTTATCACTGTTGCCGACGACAACAGTCAGGTGAACTTGACGAACACACAACATGGCGTGATGACAGACAAGCACGATGTGATGTGACATGTTTAAGGATCTAGTTTTGATGTCAGCGATGACGCAAAGACGCACTGAAGAACTCGGTCGACAAGTAACGAACCCAACACATCAGCAGTGATCGTGAGCAACAGAACGTTGCGGAACTACAAACATCAACACCCGGGTTGTTAATATCGCAGTAGTGCTATTGGTGCCAATACTATTGGCTGGCGACACTTTTAGAGTATTGGCGCAAGTATTGCCAGTACTTTTCGCCTGTAGTATCGCCACAATTATTGCCGATACTTCTGCGGCAATTTTAGAGCAATACTCGATACCATTATTTTTTGCTATAACTAAAAATCATCAATACAAACAGAGGAATTTTTCCACCAACAAGAAACGTAACACTGAGCGGCGTTTGCTGCAGTCGCTCATCACTCAGTCCAGTCCACACGAGATGCAAGCAATACGTACGTCGGCGTCAAACTCCACCAGCTGGAACTGTGTCGTGACATCAGGAAGTAAGCCACTAGCGAGAGTCAACACAGCTGAAGCGGACACCAGCAAACTGTACAGCAGTGGTTTGTTGGTCAGCAGGCTCTCCATGAATGGCTCACCCTAACAACACACAGCCATCGGCCTAACAACTCTCATAGCCATCGGCCTAACAACACACAGCCATCGGCCTAACAACACAGACATCAGCCTAACAATTCACACAGCCATCAGCCTAACAACACGGCCATCAGCCTAACAACACAGACATCAGCCTAACAACTCTCACAGCCATCAGCCTAACAACAGGGGCACGCAACAGAAGGCATTAGTTACTGATGCATTCTACATTCCCACATTATAGCTTACAAGAGGCCAACTTAGCTGCAAGGCTGAGGGCTGAACAATGAAGTAAAGATACCTTGTAATTGACAGCGAACGTCGTGATCTGCATTGCCATTGATATGATGTAGATAGTAGAGTTGATAAGAGATGGCTGAAACTCGGCTTCAAGGTCGACAAATTCTTCTCTACAACAAGACATTCACTGCACTGCACATGATGACGGCTTGCAGTAATGTCTTCCCGTCACACACCAACCGCCACTTGCAGTCTAACTAGGACATTGTTCAGTAGACTGTAGAGTACATGTTAATACCCAAGTCACATTCAAAGTCACATTTCACCATGTTTGCCATATCTCAGAAGGTAAACAGACACATACACATAACTCTAATAGTCCGTGCTGTATATGGCAAGACCATCAAACTGGACTTAGCAGTCATGTAAGCATTCAAGTTGAATTGAGCTGCTGTTAGCGTTCTACCCAGTTCATCATTATCTTTCTATGATGATTAACGTGATACCAGCAAAACATGGCGTGAAAAAGGCAGTTTCCACTTGCACTACTCCCTTTAACATCACTACACATACGTCATCTATTGTTGCATTCAGACTTGCCAATAACAATGCTCTGACATCCTACTTTACAGCACTAGACTGTTATCAAGTGGGTACTGAGTCAGTTACTTGGGTGGAGAGCGGAGTTCCGACTGAGACTTGAGAAAGACGAGAGATGAGAAATGTACAGCGAACTGCAGCAGGACTGTCAGCATCGTGTACACGTTGAAGATGTTCGGCAGAGGCCGCTGCCGAGACAAACTCTTCAGTGGCTGGACACACAGTCAATCAAATCTACACCGTGTAAAGAATTATCAGAAACTCCTGTTTCTTCACAAAATTTGTTCTTGTGATAATCGTTTTAGGTTGACTGATACCTACATGAATGTGTAAGAAAACAATACGAAACTACAAGATGTCGTGGCATCAACGTGGGTGGTGGGTGCATTGTCCTCCCCGATGGCCTGCTGTGACCTTGACCTCCAAAATCAAACCAGATCATCAGCACGGGCTACTGGTTAGGTTATTCCCCGTAAGTTTGATGGAGATTGCTCAAGCTGTTCATGAGATATCGTGGTAACAAGATCTGTCTGGACAAACAAACAAATGGACAGCGTGAAAATACAATGCAAACGCCTAACTAGCCTACCACATACGTTTAGCTGTACACGACGGTTGTGCACTTGTGACCAGACGATTTTCATTGAAGACAGGAAGAACGTGTCCACGCTGACATTGGTTTGCATGTTTTCAGAACTGGCTAGTTCGATTACGATACGATGCGAGATGATATATATTTACACGCGATCAAAAGCTGAGGAAGGGCCAGTTTAATCTAGTGCATAGCACCAAAAATGGAAAAAATGAGGAAACTAAAAAAACAAAAACCGGGTTGCTCAGAAGAAACAGTCAGGGTGAAGGCAATCCAGGAGGGCAGGAGTAAAACTACAGGGGGAGATGTAAAACAGTTAGATATTAAGCCAGGGGTGAAAGAGTGAGAGATTATGGATGAGCAGAGTGGTGAGTCAAAAGTAGAAGTGCTAGATGCAGAAATAGATGTGAGTCAGGAACAGTGGCAGGATCCCGGATGTGGCAAGCACGCAGCTATAATGGGGGTCTGGGCAGAGACTCCAGCGGGTCCAGGGGCACAGCCCCTGGTTGCACAGGGGTCAAAGCCTCCTGAAGCTGAAAGCCTTGTAGCTCATCCACGACCAATGGAGGGCTACAGATGGACCCATTTCTCAGTTTCCGCCAATTAAAGGTGCTGGAACTCAATCAGCTTCAAATGACAGGTCCCGGAACACAGTTCCACCGCATTCATTGCAGCTTACTTCAACCACTGGTCAGGAATAGAGAAACCGGTAGGCTACCAGAACGAGGCTTACAAAGAGACACATAGGGAGTTGATTCCACAGATAAATGACGGATGACGAAGAAGTGTCAGTTATTTTTACTAGCGAGGATGATGTCGGTAGACAAGCAACAGTAATAACAGATGAAAAGCGAGTGCTGCAGGGACGTTGAACAGAGACTAGATTGATTTTGAGTCAGTGGAGTTGTAGAACGTAGGATGGCAGCAATATGAGCTTTAACAGCAACACCAGCTGCGTGTAATTCGGTCGAGATGAGTGCAGTTCATGCAATTGTTAACAAGCCTTAAAACTCGACTCCAATGAAATCCTCTAGTTTTTAACTGGTGTAGCCGACTAACACAGATTGATTGATTGAGTTAAGGTTCTACGTCCCACCTGACACAAAAACAGAGACGTTCTTCCCAGCCAATCTCAAACAACAACAGCATCTGTGAAAAATATACTATGACATAAAATTAACAAAAAAAACTTAGAGTCAGATCTGGTCGCCTCCTACGACGTCCGGCCGGGAAACAGAACAGGTCTATTCTGGAAAGCGTAGATAATTCAGGAAGTAATGCGTAAGGAAGTAAATGCATAAGGAATAAAGTATAAGGAAGGAAGTAAAGAAGGAAGAAAGTTAAATAAACAAACAAACAATTTACATAGTAAGTAAGTAAGTAAGTAAGTAATAAAATTTGATTAAGTGCCATAATCATTCAGTAGAATGAATCAGAGGCGCTGGACAAGTCGTTAGGGGCTATTAAATGTGGACTGGAAAAGATGGGTTTTAAGATGTTTTTGGAAAGTGTTTAAGGTTTGAGACGAACGAAGGGTAGAAGGGAGAGAACTCCAGACTGTTGGATCTGAAATATGTAACGAACGTGAACCGAAATAAAGATTAGTGCGAGGGACGTACAAGTCAGCGGAGGAGGATGATCGCAAGGTGCGAGAAGGAACGTAGGGATGGAGGCGTTCAGACAGATATGACGGAGTACCAGTGTGTAAGACTTTGTAGGTAAGGGAAGCCAACTTAAACTGTATCCGCCATTTGACAGGAAGCCAATGAAGTAGCTGAAGTGTGTCCCGTGAGGATAGTGATGGGCTGATGGCTGCTGTAATACAATCCTTGCAACTGAATTTTGAATGCGCTGCTAACGTGTCAAGCACCTCGACGGCGATCCGTAGAGAACTGAGTTGGCGTAATCAAGTCGACTGGAAACCAAAGCTGTGACTGGATGTGAGGAAGAGTGATTGATTGAGTCAAGGTTTAACGTCGCACCGGACACAAAATCGGTCCTTTCGGACGCATTCTTCCCAGCCAACCTTTTAGCTGGTACTGAAAAACTAAATATAAAACAATATAATATGTACAGGACTGACGGTCGACTCTTCACAACTGATGTTTCTGCCAAGTTCAAAGTCACGTGACGCAAAAACTAGGACAGATATGAAAAATCCAGCCCAATCAAATTTAGATATCATGCCCTATTCTAAGAATCCATGATCAGTTGACAGCTACCATTGTAAATGGCGGAGGAGATAGCTTATGAAAATGGCCGGATTTCCAACTTTGAAGGGCTCGTGACGTTGACCTTGACCTTGGATCGGGTCATACTGCATACCGTCCTGCATCACTCATCGACCTCTACCTACATGCAACATTTTCATTGAAATTGAAGTAACTTTGTGGATGGATGGACATACGTACGGACGGATGGACATTTGAGACTGGCTTTATTAGGTCAACTCTGTCGAGGAGTCGACCTAAAAAGCAAACATGCATCCATAACCAAACATACTACAACACAAAATAAACACAAAAACTTAAAGCCATGTTTGGTCGCCGCTTACGACTCTGGCCTGAAAATGGAATGGGCCTGTGCAAAGGCTGACACTGCTATCTATGCCAGCTGTTGTAGCCACCATGACGTAGGGCAAGGAAATGTAAACAAGCTGCAGCACTTAGTCATATCGCCAATCTGGCACTAGCACTAAGCTTTCCTTAAACTGATTCAATTTTATTTAAATAATGTGACAAATCTTCAACAGTTAACTTCGCCAAGTATGACATAATGCCCTACAACATGGAGTGACCATAGATTACTATGACGTCACTTCACCCTATCTATTCTCAAAGAAGTAGCTAAATAAGTAAGGAAGTACATAATTAAGGGAGAAAGTGAGTAAGGAAGTTGAGTAAGCAAACAATTTATGTAGTTCCAGAATCAACGAAAGCTTTACAGCCATGTGTGTTTAGGAACATTGTTCAGTTTTGGTCTTGGTTATACTGAAATAAGCACATAGTGTAAAACAAGTGCAGTGAATGTATACTCACCTTAAAGCCCTGTTTAGGTTAGGGTTAGTGCAGTGAATGTATACTCACCTTGGAACGAGAGATGAAGAGGAAACAGCCGGCAAGCAGCAATCCCTGCATTGTGGCTTGCACGTCACTAAACTTGACTCCATCGAGGTAGAGAACGCTTTGACTGTAGGCAAGGATAAGCGCATTCAATGCAAGGATCTTGAACATCTGAAGAGTGGTCACCAGTGTACAGCGTCCTTGCTTTATGATGTGACATACTACAATAACAACAACAACTAAACGTTTACAAACAAAAAACGTTTCTGCAGGCTTTGTCATAACCCAGCAATGTTCAAATTAAGACAAACAGCGTCACTTACTCTGTTTAACCCTGAGTGCAACAGTACAATAATAATAATAATAAACAGATTTGTGGTCGTAACGTCAGACGCACTGGGGCCAGGCAACACGCCACACCAGTCAAGTACCATAACATCACGCCAGCACGCCACACCAGTCCAGTACCATAACATCACACTAGCACGCCACGCCAAATATAGGTTAAAACTGACCGCACTGAGTTGTTGACAGTTTGGACGTGAAAGGAGACGCGATGCTGGCATCACCAAGTCTCACAATCTGTGCTTTCTCCTCATCTTCAATCCGCTTCAGCATCTCCGCCATCTTCCTCTGAAGCACAGCATCGTTTCTACAGTAGAAGGCTATTACAAGCCAAACACCAAACAGCTGTCAATCAAATGTTTTCATAGGAACAGAAACCTGTTAGATGGCATATAACTGTGCAGCAACAAAGCCACGGCAGTCCAGCACAGCCTGTGATCAGGAACTAATCATTATAAAGCCGTGTCGATGCAGAGGTACATCAGTCTACGTATCACAGACTTTGTTCTGTGTTTTAAACACTGCCATCAAGACCACAGGTGCTGCTAGTGTTATCACCATTGATTGACAAACAGTCACTGCAGCCTCACTCACGGCCGGCTCCAGTCAATGTGACCTCATCCACAAAGTCCACGCTGTCTCTTCCAATCTTCTACTGTGCAGTCTTCTTACCATTTGTGCAATTTGCCCAAATACATAGAGATGTCACAACACAACCTGGGACTGCAAATGTCCTGGCCATTAGTGAGAATATAGTTAAACGGCTATCATTTAGAACATGACGTGTTCAAAACCTGTGAGTTGGAAAGCTTCTGTGGCGGAGTGTCATCACTGCGAGAGGCTCTCAATGATCTGTTTGTGAGTCGAGTGCCGCCAGCAGCAGCAGCAGCGCGTGATGACTGAGCAGTTGATGTGTCACCGTTCTACACAGACAAACAATCTCTGTCACCGTTCTACACACAGACAGACAGACAAACAATCTCTGTGTCACCAATGACTGCACTGTGTACAACGTCGCATCAGACAGCTGAATGTTCACGCTTACGCTTGTTGTGAACGAACAAAGGATGAGTTCTAGCAGCAGCACAGATCTGAACCAATCACCATTAGGCATTGAAGGTAGAGGGAATTGGCTTGCGTGGGTTTCATCGGCCATTCAACCACAGTGACAAGAAAACGTGTCTAGTCTCCCAAGACAACATCAATTAACAACTATCACAAAGCCAACCCTCTTAGCTACTGTAAAACACTCTAGCGTCGCTGCATCTTCATTTCACAATTTTCTTACACATAAAATTTGCTGCATTTCGATTTGGTGTATTTTTCAGGCGTTGATATTCTATGCAGATAAAGTTATAGTAATGGGTGAATTCAGAAATGCGTCGTGTATATTTAATTTCGCGATTCTAGTCATATCACACAAATCTGAGGCATGCAAAATCTGGGTGTTCTACAGTACTTCTGTCATGACGGTACCGTTACAAAGTGTTACTTACTTCCTCTCTTTTCTTCCTGCTTTTCTCTGGCAGATGTCTCGGCGCATTGGCCAGCAATGCAACACCTGAATCAAGGCACGTAATGTTTACATACACAGGCTTCACTGCGGACCTACCCTGGCTTATACCTCACACGTATTTGAAGCAAATTCAAAGTAACGTTTCGCTAAATTATTCGTTTGTTTTACAGATTTCTACACAGACAGAGATGACTGCTCGTCACGTCATGAACTTCTCTTCACAATCTCATGTCATCTCTAGTCTACAAACTCTGTGGACAGCAAATTGCGACTTCAGCTGACGCCATACAACCAAGATTATAAGAAATTTGCACTTTAGACTGACATTTGTATTTCAGAAGCAGGGCAGATAGCCTTCACTCAACAGTGAACAAAAATGCTATTAAAGTAAAGTGCAAATAAATTAGCCTCATACGGGACTTACGGTCGACTCTTCACAACTGACGTTTTGGCCAAGTTCAAACTCACGTGACACAAAAACTAGGACAAATATCAAAAATCTGCCCAGAACAAATTCATATATTGTGCCCTAGTCTAAGGATAGGTGGTCAGTTGCCAGCTCCCATTGTAAATGGCGGAAGAGATAGCATTTGAAAATGGAAAATTTCTGACTTTTAAGGGCTCATGGCCTTGACCTTCGATCGGGTCATACTGCATACCGTCGTGCGTCACTCATCAACCTCTACCTACACGCCAAATTTCGTTGAAATCAAAGAAACGTTTTGTGGACGGACTGACGGACATTTCACTTTATTAGGTCAACTCAGAAGAGTCGACCTAAAAGTGCACACACCCTGTGTTCATCTGTTGTGCAATGTCCTCAAAATCCTGTTTTCCTGCTATGACGGGTGGTTTGGGGTAATTAGGGGTCACTCAAGGTCACTGAAATTAGTACTATTCGACAGAGTGCATACGAGTTCCTATTAGTTTTCCATAGCAACTATATCCCTACATTGCACAGTTTCTGAGATACAGCGAGACATTGGTCGAAAATCGCCGATTGTAACCTACCCCCGTCAAACTGGCACCCCGATGGAATTACACCGAGATCTTTGAAATCATTCATAGAGTCCCTGGGCTATCTATCGTACAGCATTGTCTGCACTTAGCCGTTTTTGTACAGTGCCGGCCTGTGACAGGCGGACAGACACATGATGACAGTGAATATCGCTCTAGCACAGCGCTGTGCAGTAAAAACCAGAAAAGAAGGCCCAATAATGCATAATACGCACATGCTGTAACATCTGACACTCAGCTGCAACGTCTGCCATACCAAGGCATGGGTTAGATGTACACAGCATGAGCCAATCTAGGGTTAGATGTACAGAGTGTGAGCCAATCTAGGGTCAGATGTACACAGCATGATCCAATCTAGGGTTAGATGTACAGAGTGTGAGCCAATCTAGGGTTAGATGTACACAGCATGAGCCAATCTAGGGTTAGATGTACAGAGTGTGAGCCAATCTAGGGTTAGATGTACAGAGTGTTGAGTCAACTGACCAACATGGGCGTGCCTCAGAGCTCCTACGTCATTGGTTCCATCTCCACACATCAGAGTTGTGTATCCAAGTCTCTTCATTGTCGTTATCACAAACTCCTTCTGCTTCGGCGCCACGCGTGCAAACACTTTGATGTGAGGAACCAGCTGGTCCAACACGTCCTTCTGTAGCTCCACTGACAGCGCTGTCAGTGCCTGGATATCACACACAAACATACCAACAAACTGGACCACTTAACCCTAACCCTAACCAGCTGGTCCAACACATCCTGCTGTAGCTCCACTGATGAGTGCCGTCAGCGCCTGGGTATCACGCACACACTGGACCATTTAATATCGCTGTCTGCAGTTTACGTAGATAGATATAGCCAGGTTAAGGATACAATAACCTCTCGACCTCGTTGCCTTTTTCTTTAGAGACTACCCAAAATGGGAAAGGATAGGGGAGGCTCATTTAAGTTATTACACTAGCAACTACAACAGGGTGCAAAGTAACGAACCACCTCAAGACCTATTTATCAGTTCAATATGTTATCTTGTGTTGTTCATCAGTTCCTCAGGGTTATGTCACTGCCTAACGACTCTCGTTGTATAATATCTTTTCTGTGTTGGTCTGGCTTTGGAATGCTTCTCTTAGGTAAAGCCCAAAAGAAGCATCCGGGGGACCTCCCACCCACGGTAACAGACCTGGCCCCTCCACCCCCATGTATAGACACATAACAAACACGTCAACAGAAGCAATCAGTCGTGTTAATGACACTGTCTGTGAAATGATCCCTACAGTACATCTTGGCCAATCAGCTTCAAGCACACTGTCTTGCAGCATGTTTGAACAATGAACATGCCTCAAACACGCCGACAGTAATCAATCTTTTCATGTTTTCAACGAACATTTCTGCCTCACTTTTCTGCAGTCACAACTCCAAACTAACAAAAAATTAGTCTCGTACGGGACTGGTGGTCGACTCCTACTTACTGCCAACTTCAAAGTCACGTGACACAAAAACTTGCACAAAAATCAGAAACCCGGCCCCGATAAGCTTTAGGTATTGTGCCCTAATTTAAGAATCCGTGGTCATTTGCCAGCCCCCATTATAAATGAGGGAAGAGATAGCCTTTGAAAATGGCCGAATTTCCGACTTTCAAGAACTCGTGACCTTGACCTTGTAGCAGTTCATACTGCATACCGTCATGCATCACTCGTTGACCTCTACATACATGCCAAATTTCATTGAAATCAAAGCAACTTTTTATGGACGGACGGACGGACGGACGGACAGACATTTGAGACCCACTTTATTAGGTCGACTTGGAGGAAGGTCGACTCAGAGGAGTCGACCTAATAATGCTCTGCTGTCGTGTATTAATTACAGTTACTGTTCCTTCATCTTGCCAACAACAGCATTAAAATAACATCGGAAATAAAGAGATATTGCAAAGATATTAATTTTTCTTTTTGTTGATAAGCCACTGATGTGTGGAATGCTCTGACCATGAGGCTCTGAACAATCACACGGCGACGCAGCCACGGACTAACACAGCACGCCATTCTCGAAGTTGTTCCAAAATGAAGCAGTATTACTGATGGCTTACAAGCTAAAAGGGGACACAAAAATTTTGGGAGTTGGGTGTCAGACAACGGTTTTAGCACTTTTTGCGGGAGAAGTTGCGTAGATTGCAGTAAATGAATGACATGCTAACCCATTTCCTTTGTCTGAGACCAGCCACACTTGTCTGTGATATCCATATCTCACTATGTCGAACTAACTGTCAAATGCACTGTGTGAGTAACGTCGTTATGCCTAATTATCATATTCAGCATCACAACTGTCAGATTTCCACACAGTCACACCAGCTGTTGACAGTGTTTGAGCAAATGTTTGAATTGGAACAGTGACGATATCTTGAGAAAGTTAATCTACAGGGTGAAACTATAATAGAGTATGTGGTGTGCCAAAATGTTTGAACTCCACACATTGTTAGTAACAGATATTACTCAACGTAAGGTATTTTATTAGATCGCCCATTCTGTGAATGCAATCTAATGTTTTGTGCATATTTCTTTTTTTTTATTTGTCAACTCACTTTCTCTGACGTCCGTCAACTGACATTCTCAAAACTTTTCCACAAGATGTGGCTTCAGCCCCAAAGGAAGTGCTGTTATGCCAATTTCCTGAAAATGCCCCCTAACAAAAATGAGGGACAAAAACCACAAATTTCGCCCAATTTCATGTCTAACCGCAACATATTAAGCCCCATCTCTCGTTATGTGGAAGAAAGATAGAAAATCGAAAACGATAGTGTTCATCATTGATTATTAGCCTATACTTTCACCAACTTTGGTAGGGGTAAGTTAAACTGTGGCATAGATTGACGTGATAGCTTATAAGGGGGGAGGGAATTTGTACATGCATCAATTGCCACGGTCAAAACTGCACAAGACGGGCAATCTTCAGGTTGGGAATTGACACGTTAACTGCCAACATTCTAGTTGATTTCTGTTTCCGCCACTGGCTCAAAAAGTCTTGTTCTTTACAGACCACAATGGACGAGTGTGGAGACGTCGCTACCTGTCCAGTGAGACACAGGTCATAGTCACCAGTGTGGTCTATTCACGGTGGGAGGTCGCTACCTGTCCAGTGAGACACAGGTCATAGTCACCAGTGTGGTCTATTCACAGTGGGAGGTCGCTACCTGTCCAGTAAGACACAGGTCATAGTCACCAGTGTGGTCTATTCACGGTGGGAGGTCGCTACCTGTCCAGTAAGACACAGGTCATAGTCACCAGTGTGGTCTATTCACGGTGGGAGGTCGCTACCTGTCCAGTAAGACACAGGTCATAGTCACCAGTGTGGTCTATTCACAGTGGGAGGTCGCTACCTGTCCAGTAAGACACAGGTCATAGTCACCAGTGTGGTCTATTCACAGTGGGAGGTCGCTACCTGTCCAGTGAGACACAGGTCATAGTCAGTCAACAGCTGTCGGTACTCGGCGCTGGTAGACGGCATCATGCGTACGACGGAATCATCAATGGACTGCCAGTGCCAACAGTCCGCTGCAACACACACACACACACACACTCCACTTCCACTGAACTGACCAATTCTCCGGATCAGGCCCAGTCCTCCAACAGTCAATGTCAGTAAACGTCTAAGGTACAGATTGGATGCTCTTCACTACAGCAAACCAATGCTATCAGAGCGTTCCACACAACAATCAGACCACGACCACGGCGGCTAGCTCCTGTCAATCCAACGGATTGTTGTTTATTTCACTGTCAGTTCACGCTGTTTTATGACGCAATGTTGTATTGTGGCACATTTTAATATAAAACCAATACATACAGATACATGCACAGATATACAGTAATATTTTAATCAAGATAAATGGTATATATATATATATATATGTATATG
>Ga0209780_1002480_pt1 | contig 13155 bp, 5 predicted proteins | sample WorMetexBAHAMAS2_FD_187384 | JGI IMG/M metagenome (GOLD analysis project Ga0209780, IMG submission 187384) | Marine gutless worms symbiont microbial communities from Max Planck institute for Marine Microbiology, Germany - Inanidrilus exumae... | ecosystem: Host-associated > Annelida > Digestive... | reverse complement strand
TTCTAAAACAGCAAATATCAAAATTTTATCCGCAAATTCTAAGCACAGAAGATAGCTTTTACATTTATGAAAGGCCGCTGACTGAAATAAATGTGATCACTATCTTCTGTGCGTTGAATTTGCTGATAAAATTTTGATATTTGCTGTTTTAGAACGGCGGCTTTTACAATGAAGAGAAACTGAAGCCAGTTTTTGTTTTTATAATCGAGAATAAAAGACAAGCTCATGTCATCCCGTCGTTAACAGTAAAGCGGTTTCACCGTGAAGCAGTCTATTATTGATAGAATCGCAGTGCACAGTTCTTGGCTGCCACCTTTGCGTAAATACGCAAAATCTATCTCCTATCCATCCCACTAAGAACATCGCCTACTTCTTTAATTATTAATGTTATGTATTTTAATGATTTTTTATTCTTCGCTCTTCAAATGCAAATAATGCACAAGTTCTTGGTTTTATTTTTATCGTGTGTGTCAGAATAGATATGTAGAGCGCAATAATGATAAACGAATGTTGTCTGTCCGTCTGTTCCTCTCTCTCTCTATTAGTTTGTTCTCTTCTTGTCTCCGATATAGCCATATTTGTGCTGAAATGGGACGTTAAACTCCAACTAACTCCTCTCTCTCTCTCTCTCTCTCTCTATCACGTGCTGGCATTGTGCCAAAACAACTGATCCGCATGCTAGTTATTTTTTGGCTAAAAGTCTTGGTGAAATTCCAATGGGCCAAGACTGTTCTTTTGCGGCAAAGATTAATGCTGACTATAAATTTAAACAAGATGCAATCGGAGACGGCAGACTTCGCCCCCGTTGCCGCCACGTAGCGAACTGCTCCTAACATACGCCTCATCTTTGATTCTGGTCCATTTGCTCCATTATACGATACGATACGATTCGGTAGATTAACGTGCGCTCAAAAGCTGACGAGATGGCCAGCTTAATCTAGCGCACGGCCCAGAAAGGAAAAAATTGGCATCATGCACAAAACCGGATGTACATAACGTAGAAGAGAACCTATCCATGACCACAGTTAAAATGTACAGAAAATTAGCATTTTCAGCACCCAGAGTCATTTGGGAGCGCAATTGACACAAAGATAACAAGATGCGTTTAAATTTTTAACAGCTCTATTACAGATTGCGTTTTGCGTTAACGAGGTCAGACAGTGCGATTAATTTTACAGCCGTGTTTATAACCTTTCGGTGTGTAGGTCGTTGGCCTTTCAATTGGTCTTAGGTTTCGACGTTTGCCATAAGTCAGGCGGTGGGCGAGAGCGAAAGAGATCAGTATCACGGCGCTGGATACATGAATGTTAAACACTGCTGCCGGTGACGCTCGCTCGCGTAACCGGACGCCGTCCGAAATCTTCGCGGTGTAACGCAGTGCCGTAATGGCGGAAAGGCAGCCGGCGACAGCGGCGCAGACGAAATGAGAAGTCATCGTGGTGCGCTTGGAAGCCCGAGGGACGTACGCGCGGACAGCACCAGCCATTCATCACGCACGCTGGCTGTCGCGACGCAAGTCAATTACGGGCGTCCGTCCGACGCTCCGTCTGGCTTCCCGGTCACTGTTTCACTCCACCGGCCCCGGTCGGCTCTTCTCGCCTCGTCGCTCTTTATTTATATGCGCCCGCGACGGCCACTTTGCCGATGGAAGTCGACGCTCGGTTGCCACGCAGCGGACCCGGCATATTATTGCATTACAGCGGCGGCGGCCGGGCGTGTGACGAACGGCGACAGATCGCCGCCGGGATCTGCTGGATTAACCTGTTGTCGATCAGCTCAGTCACATCACCTCGACGTAGTCGCGGTAGGATAGTCGGCCTTCGACGATACGACACGGTCATCATTCTTCTTCGTCGGCCCCGCGTACAAGTGTAGGCCACACCGGCTTCTAATCCCAACTGTGGCGTCAAATTGCCCGATCGACCGGCGTGAGCGAAATAGAAACACGGGACCAGCTGATGGATCATCCGCCCGCCCTGCTGTCGAGTAATCACTGTCCGACAAATTAATTAACGAATACAGCAGTCGAGGTCATAAGATCTACAGATTGCTGGCGATTTGTTCCGCGGTCCAGCAGACAGCAACGGCAACCGAACCAGTCTCAGCAGAAATTGCTACTTTTTAATGTAACAAATAAATTTGTTTTTGACAACATCATTATACGTCTGTAGCCGGTATGTGTGATGAGCTTACAGTGAGTAAAGCAGGACAGTATAAAACAGACCAAGAATGTTATTACTACCGTATCTGACGATGGCTACAAAATTATTAATTAAAACGATAACTTAATGATCAAAGAAATATGTTCTTGGCTGTTTGAAGCTGAGTAATGCTTGAGTCAAAGTTAGCCTTAGGTGGGTGAAAGGAGAAGAACAGCTGAGTGTTATCCGCATAAAGGTGGTGGTCAAGGGAAAGGGAGGAGATGAGAATACTGAGAGGGGTAGTGTACATGGCTAAAAGTAGTGGGCCGAGAACAGAGCCTTGGGGAACACCACAGGAGGAAGTATGCAAGGAGGACAGGTATGTTTACGAAAGTTGGCAGCCAAGAACATAATTCTTTGATTATTAATGTTTTCGATATGTCTAATTGAAAGGAACACGGAATGGATTTTGTGAAGCGTATTTGCTTTAGTTGAATTACCATTTGATGACCTCTTTATTACAAGCCCGTGCAGTTACTCGTGGACATAAATACAAACTATTTAAGTGGCATACCTCTATTATTAGACAAGAAGCTCAGCTACCGCAGAGGGACAGCGCGACACGCCGTGTTAGTAAATGCGTGCTATGTTTCACGAGGTATGGGAGTTAGAAAGGTTTCAGGTACAGAGAAAGCTCAGAGTGGATAAACAACAGCAGCTGGAAGGCATGTGCGTGGAATTGGAAGCAGCGGACTCAAAGGGAAATTAGTTGTCAAATCAATGACTTGAAAGTTCCAGCCACGTTTGCAATGTATCCAGTCAGCGACTGGCGAAAATGTGACTGAAGCTGCACAAATCGCAGACAGGCGGAAAGGGTATTGTGGACTTGTACCACTAGGAAGGAGGGAAAGGAAACGATACCTTTACGGGATGTCTAGTTTCCACTTTCATCGTTGGAATCAATTCAAAGTCATTCCCATCGCCTGCACATACCGTACAACAAACCTCCTCAAATATTCTTCGACGTCCGACGCGGGATGCATTTTTGCCAATGTCCGACGTTTCGGAATAGGACTGTAAATACTGTGCTGTTATTGGTTGCTATTACCAGAAGGCGTGCTGTGGTTGGTTGTCATGCGGTGCTATTTTTAGTAGCACGTCGACATGCGCGCTTCGAGTCGAATACTGTATTGTGGGCATTCCACACAATACTGCCATATAGTTGATTCTATGTGCTGTCGTCGACGAATTAAATTGATTGACTGATTATGTAAATTCCATTCTGTAGTCATTTACCATGGCCATACTTGTTTACAAGAGGTTTTAGTCTTTTAGAGCTTGAAAGAATTAGTAGAGTTATTGCAGACATGGCAGCTCTATTTGCTTTGTCATTACTGTAGTCTTTGAACCAATAACAACACTAACAACAACGCAAAAATCATATTTTATTCTGCAACAGTGATAACCAGATAACAACGAACACCCACGAAATCATGAGTGATTTATATTTACAACACAGGACCATATCCACACACAAAGGGTGCGGCACAAAACTAACCTCTTTGTTACTGGTCAATATTTCAGCCACCTCCCTTAGAATTTTTAAACGAAACTTTCGAGAAAATACCTGCACAGATATGCAGAATGTCTTCAGGCTATCGTAACATTTGGAAAAGTTATGCGATTTCAAACAGCAGAACCTCACAGTGACTTTAACACGCTTAGAATGTTGACTGGTCGTGCAACAAAGATCTGTGTGAGAGATCACATCCAAGATCCAAATCCATGCAAGATCACGATTTCGGAGCAACGTGGATAATATCGGCATATCTGAGAACAACGGGTCAAAAAAATTTAATGCTGATATTTAGGTGGATCTGCGACTGACGTTAATGTGGCAGTGGACAGCCGATGTCTGCGCGCACGTTCAGCTAACAGCGACCAGATGGAGGAAGTGAGCTTGTCAGATGTACAGGAGAATGAAAGCGACCATCAGACTCAGACCTCGGCTAAACTGAACATTACTATATGTGTCGACTGTTCATTCGATTTGACGCACTGCATGCTAATCACGCTATTACCGTCACAACACACGCCGGTATTCAGATTAGGCCTACTCAGCATCCACTTTTGAGGTTTTACGCCCCGCGGGGCGACATGCTGCACCTATGGGGTGAAATTTGGCGTGGAGGAGCCATCTTTACGCCAAATTTCACCCCATTAACGCAGGGGTGGAGTGCAGGTCTGCGGGACCCCGGAAGCTTAAAAGTTTACCCATTTTCGGAATCTAAACTTCCCACAGGGGCGTATACCTTGCGCGATTTTTACGAAATTTATAGCGTTTGTGGGCAGTTTCATGTTCGGTTATTGATTAAAATTTCGGGATTCGCTCAATGGTTCGGAATGATGGCGGCTTTACCTCGTCGGTGGGTTCCCAAAATTTCAGAGCCCACTAGCGACGAAATTATAATCTATTGCGAATACATTTTAGAGGTGCAAAAGTGGTACGGACCTCCTCTATCACCAAGCTGAGTTTGGAGTTTGGTGGGGCTGGGACGTCGTCCCTTAACCAGTTTTCAGAGGTTTATCGCTATAAAGCGGCAACAGTGTATAAAGACAAAGCTAAAATTTGGCATGGAAGAGTATATCATGGAGTCACTCAGGCCAATTTAGGGGTGAAGTGTGGTTATCCCGCCGGTGATGCAGCGACTGCGGGTCGCTGATTACGGTTTCTGGTTTTGCTGTTTCCTAGCACAGACGTTTTTGAACACATTAAAATCGCGAATTTATCACGCTTAAAATAGCATAATTTTGTCTTGTCACATTAAGACAACCAGATAAAACTCCGCAAAATCTGTGTAGATATGGACTCCATATATACCAGTAAAGTTTCGTTTAAAAAACTGAAAATACAACATACACGTTCATAGGTACAGGGTGGCACAAAGTAAGGCATTTTAATTTTTATTGTCTGCGACGTATATACAGCATACACGACTAACATTTGCTGTAAAGTGTAGCAATCACTCCAGTCAAAACGGTCCACCACTTGTTGCAATAATTAACGACAATCGTCTGTGAAGGAATCCTCTCGCTTGATTTAATCATGTCCTGGCCAATCTGCTCCCATTACTCCGTAACACCACTGAGATTTCTTTGAGATGTTCACGGTCTCGAAAGTGCTGATCACAAACAGCTGTTGTGGTGCGTTTCCACTGTGTTGGCATAAATTCCTTAATCAGTTTGCATGTGCTGCATCCCTTGCCAATCCTTTGTCGCAGTGTGTTAAGTACCAGTACCGTTTCACAACTTCGACAGCAATGATTAACGTCAAAAAGGTAATTAAACATGTCTATTGTTTTATCGATTTGGTCCTTGAAGCGTGGAATACTGAAAACTTTGCTGTATGTGTAATTCCAATCTTAAAATATTAAAATGCCCAATTTTTGTGCCACCCCATATACATTAAAAGTACACATTGTTAAAGTGCCTTGTGAAATAACGGACACACACAAATTACACAACATATACACGAAGAATGCTGGAATGTGTTTATGAAATCAACAAGTGGACAGTTTATGGCTGTTGATAATGATAGATGATGATTAGTGGGACAACAACTATAACTTGTGACAATGCATAGGGTGGTAGTGAGGTGACAGTCTCACAACGTCTAATATTGACAAAATTCAGCATGAATACTTCACTGTACAATCAAGCAATGTGGTAGGGATGAGCAAACTCTTACACGAAGGGCCACAAAACTGTTAATGTCAACAGACACATAACTATCAAATTCATGTAACTCATGCTGCAGTTTAATCGAGTAATATACGACAATGTAAAATTTTAACAGATGCCACAGCTGCTAAGCACGGCAAGTTGGCAATCGATTAAATCGACAACATACAATGATTTCTATGCATGTTCACGACCTTGTAGACCACGTAAAATTCACTGGTGGGCCACATGCATTACATCATGATATTCAATGAAAATTAAGCAAAACGCTTTGAGTGTGCTTAACTAACAATTACAACTAACAACGTAAATAATTACATCATTATTTTGTGCACAAGGTGTCAACTACACAAAATTGACATCCAGCATCACAAAATCACTAGCACTCGCATACATAATCACTTACATTACTATATTAATAGTTGATTACATGCATGATAATTATAAACTAGATGGAAAGTACTCTGAGAGAGTACAACTCCCCGCCAAAGCGAAATTTGGGGTTTTTTTGGTCGCCAATACTGGTACAAATCCGTCCACAATCTTTTTAGTTATCGTGGTCAAAGATAGACAGACAAACCAACACCAGTAAAAACATACTCACTCGCTTTTGCGGGGAGAACTAGAAGATGGACTCTAGTGGCCCAGCGTCGACATGTATGATGCCTTCACCACCACATATTTGACCGCTGACCTACAAAATCTAATCAGGTCATCAGTAGGGGCTTGTGGTCATTCCCGGTCAGTTTTATGAAAATTGTTCAAGCTGTTCATGAGATATCGTGGCAACAATATCTGACCGGACGAACAGACATACAGGCCAACGAGACAGCCTGAAAACATAGTGCCCTTGCCGACACTGTTGGGTGGCGAAAGCATTAATAATAATACTAACACTCCAATACTGGTTTCAATAACTAATGTTGTTGTATAAAGTCTTGGAAACGTCATCTGTCTTTCAACATCATTTGCACTGCAAGTTAATCAGATCATCATCTAGAACAAAATCACAAACACAATGAGTGCTGATAGTGTGTGTGAAAGTGACTGGTCAAGACTAGTGATCAATCAAAGATTCAAATAAAACACAAACAAAATTGTGTCAGTACAGCGACAGGCAATACACACCATGCATTAAGCAGTACCTTTAAGAGAAGAAACGGCAACGAATCAATATTTTGCAATAATCATCACTGCACAATCGAAGCCCACAACACCAAGTTTGACACCTGGTTTAATGTTGTCCTTTAATACCAAGACTAGTTGAATAGGATTCAAAGGCACTTTCCCTCCACCCACACAGAGTAAAAACATCAGTGTGACTTTTAAAACCAAGAACGCTAAACGTCAGCTTGCATCTGCGACACTGTGTTTTCTGTTTGCGTTGTTATCTAACTTTTCACGGTACTATTGTATTGATGTATTGTTAAGAAATTACTTACAATCAAACAATCAAACATCAATGCTAATAAACAGACTTCACGTTTCAATCAATGGCTGTACGCATACTGCAGATGACATTAATAGGACAATATTAATTCTGATTACACAACAACTTATGTGCTTAAAATTTAAAACAATAATTAACAAAAAATGCTCACCACACATGCAAATGTTCGTTGTTCAATATTTACACAAAATCATATACATATAAATAACAAGCACGTGAACTACACGTCGCTACATATATTTTTCAGTACACTGTTGTTCTGAATGACTGCTTAGCATCATGCAGCACGACAGCTTGAACATACACACAGGTCACGTGAAATGATGTCAGTTGCACTAACACTAACAATGGTTCATCAGACAACTGCAGTTATCAGCATGTACTTCAATTATAACCTAGGTGCGTGGCAAAGCCCAGCGTGAGCCCGCCCGGTGCAAACGTGCCGCTGCTGCGTACACCGCACTGTAGCATAGAGGCCTTCACAGAAATGACAGTTTCGAGTCTCCACTCTCACCGCTGTGAAGGCCACTATGCCGGTAAAAAGTGCCATTTTCTGCCCTTCATTTATTTTCGGGCGTATTTTCAATTCCACGGAACTGGCATAGCAGGTTTTCTATTATGGCTAAATGAACATCATGTGAGAAAGTTTGGTGAAAATTGGTCCAGTAAATTCTGAGATAAATGGTTTCTAAGGACTGTTAAATGAAAGCAACATCGGCAAAACATAAGCCGTCTGGCATGCAATGCCGGGCAGGCTAATGCTGCTTTCTACTCAGTCTGAATCACACGCTGCACACTGGTAACACTTTGAAAAAAAAACAAAAAGTACAATCTTTCAGTGACACTGTAACCGTTTCTACATCTTTTCCATCATCCACAAACTATTGTTTACTCCTTACGAACTAAATAAGGAATAATTCTCAAATCTTTATCACCTACCTCCTTTCATCAGCCAGTATAAAACCTTCACTCAGTAATTCATATACCGCCAACCAATCATTTTCGGCCTTTTATAGAACCATACTATATGATAATTAATAACAATTTAACAATCAACATACAAGAAGCTCAGCTGTTACAGACAGAATGCACGGCAGTGCACGTCACGTGAAAATTATACTAAGTCCACTCTAGACACTGTACAATGGCTGACAACAATAAAACTGTGACACTCCATTACTGTCTGTGACAGTGACAGGTTGAGCATTAACTGTTATCAACATTTAAAATGGTCATACTTCACTGACACCAAAGTTTGGTGTGATGAAATAGCTCACGAACAGCATAGTCTAGAGACTGGGATGACGTTACGGAAAACCACTGAGGTACTTATTTTTAGAGAGAATAGACGAAATGAGCTTGATAGTCACTCAGTGCAGTTGGCGATGGCACTATTCGATAGGTCATGTATCATCTGATATTAGCGGTTGCAGAGATGGCATAAAGGGACTAAAGGCGTGTTCAGACAGGACGTGGCACAATGTGGTGCATTTACTAGCACCGCACAAATAATGACAGCAAAATCTGAATTTCCATATGGCTCCACACGCAGAGTGAAGACACTCATTGAAATCAGTGTGTTATCATTTTGGCGGCTCCACATGGTGCCGCGGCTCCACATGGTGCCGTGTCCTGTCTGAATGCACCTTAATGCTCCTTCTCTTAGGAGTTTGGTGTTGAATAATGAAACCATGAGGGGCCAGGCCACTGGTAAGTGCTCCATCATAGTGGTCTGACACTGTTAGTTGGGTAAAAGGAAAAGCATCTCGGCCATAAAAACTTTTAGAATCAAAAGTTCTCTTCTAGAACAATTGAAGAAAATGGAGGGGAATTAGCAAACCCCGGTTCACTTGGAAAACAGATGTTAAAAGATTTCCCAAAATATTAACGCTTGTGTAGTGTGTGCGTGACTGCCCGTAATCTTGAACAGTCCTTCAATTTGAACAAGGGAATAAAGGGGTGTTCAGACAGGATGTGGCGCGGTGCAGCACGGTGCAATGTGGCACGGCATGATCTTCTAAGTCCACCGTAGCTAATATAAGCTATATATTAAAACACACTGGGTTTAAAACGGCTTGAAATAACTCAAATAACCTCAACTCCGAGGTCACTGACAATGGTGCTCTTTAATACACCACACATGACTACATGTTAGTGTTCCACTGTCATATGTCACAGAGATGATATGGGTAACATTGTTGAGGAAATCTCGAGCATTTTCTCCCCAATACGAATGCACTAGTTGCTATCAGCATCAGTTGCGGCAACAAAATCCTCCAGTTCTGAACTGGAGATGCCTGCTAACACAGGCTCACCTGTGTAGTTGGCTTTAGTACGGTTGCTGTCAACAATTTTCCAGGTTGAATACAACAGCAGAAACAACAGCTCATGATGGAATTCCAATGGCTGTAAGTAAGCAAGTAAGAGTATTTATACATGGCGCAAAAAAGCAACAGTCAGTCACTATGCGCCAAATTAACTATAATTAACTTCATATGCTGCACGTTTTGACACAAGGCTCTGGAGGGTATTCAGTAGCTGCAATAAGACTTGAAGGTCATTCAAGGTCATTGGCAATGACAAGGTTTGATAGATTACGACTTCCCTACCTATCAGCATTACATAGTGACTATATCTGCATTTTGTATTGTTACTGAAATACTGACAGATAAGTAAGTAAGAATTTTTATTGACCATAACAAATGTATATGCAGCACTGGAATAAAAAAACATAACTGAAAGCAGAGTTTACAGATAAAAACCGACAATGACAATACATGATGAAAAGAACACAATAAAATAATAATATGACAAGACAATGAAAATGAAACTATAATGAAATGAAATTGTGAAAATTAAGGATTTTAGTTAAGAAGGGGAAAGGACTGCTTGTCAAGTTTGTATTTATAGCTGGGTAGTTCAAAGCCATGGACTATTTCCCTGAGAGTTTGGTGGAGTGGTCTTCGAGGCGGGAGGAGGTGAAAAAGACAGTGATCAGGGGCCTTGATTTTTTTGAAAAGATCGTGCATGGTTGAGTCTATAAAGGTTTGTATCTCATAAGTTTGTTTAGTAAAACCATAGCAGAAAGATCTTTTCAAAAAAGCATCAATCCTCTGTTTTAGCTCCACATTAAGATATGGGCCCCACATTTGGATGGCATAGGTTAGGCAGCTGAGTATAATTGCCTGAATACTGTGTACAGTTGATCAAGCAGCATCCGCTGTTGGCACAGTTGATAAAGGAGGAATATATGCTGACTGAAAACTTCTAAAATAGCATCGAAATCATTTACAAAGCTGAAACTAGACTGAAAAATCAAGTATAACAGTGCACACGTTTAACAGTGTGCACACGTTCAATACCCTCAAGTGACTGGGGAGACTGTGCTTGCTAGGATGAGAACAATGTAGATTCAGCCCAGAGTCGAATGTGAAAAAAAGATATTACCTGAAAAACTAGAATTTTTAATATTTCCTACATTTGACGCCCACACCATAGTTTCGCCACAAGAATTATTGTTTTGAGTAAACTGGGCTGGTAAAGCTACCATGTAATGAGGTCTAATGATATGTTAGTCGTTTTGATCGAGATCATAAATGTCAGACAAATGGACAGATTTACGACATCATGTACCATCCTTGCATACAGTGCTGCATGGCAAACTACAATAGTTATATCTGAGTCATGCAGAAAAGTTCCAAATTTAAAATTGCACACACGCACATATACTCATAAACACATTTCACATAATACAAACTTTACATACTGTAGCACGACCACAGTCTACTCAATTATAAAGTCTGCAGCCATCAATGAGATCGTAATCTGCTTGTTACTGCAGAATGCGACATTTAAATATGTAACAGCAACTACACAATACAAGATCGCAGAAAATGCGGAATATCCCATAAAATATAATAGAACTTAACTCAATACATCAATAAAATTTTACGACTTTATTGACAAAATATGGGAAAGATAGCAGAAGCTTATATATATATGCCCTGAAGAAACAACAATAAATCATATAACCAATGGTTTATCAGGAATGCCAGAAAAAAATATCAAGTGCTGCAGAAAAGCATAAAAAACATAGAAGTTCATCGATATCATTAACTGCAGTCAGAGTGGCACAAAAATACCGGGCCATTGTCTAAAATCAAAGAGACGTAGATATGTCACAAAGTAGTATAGTGACATGCTTTAAAGTGCAGTTTGATCTATTATGATGGCTTTACAACAAATTTACTGCTGGATCCGACCATGAAAGAATTTTGAAAACTGGACAGCATTCAGAGAAATAATGTTTTTTTCTGCTTTTGTATAACGGTGACAGCAAAGTGACACCTTTTTGACTCAGTAGTCAACAGCATTTTTATGTGCCACCCTTTATAAAACTGCCAGTTATGACAACCTAACTGAAACAACAAAGTTAGAGTCATCTTGAAAACTATATGACACAAGTACGACATTAACAGCAGATCTTTTGCTGCTAAGTACAATAATGCTCACACTGATTGACTGAGTTGAGGTTTTACGACTCCTTCGACACAGAATAGGTCATTTCGGAGACGTTCTTCCCAGCTAATCTCTTTGCTTGGTACTGAATATAATGTTCAGAATGCAGCAGTAACAAGACTATTACCAATGCTGTCTACCTACTCCCAGCTGTGATTTAATCAGCTCAACTCATGTCGTTATTAATATAAAAACAACATCCACATCTAAGCAAGTAATTTCAGGTAAATTCACTACACACACCGGGGTGGCGGTCTGGCTTAGTGGTAGCGCTCTGGTCTCAATCAATGGTCAAACGTAGAGTAATTTCATTGATCTAGATAAGAGATTAACAGACGTACTCTACATGGGGCACAGTTAGTACTGGGGTGTGACCATCTTCAGACAGGCAAATCATCTCAGTATGTACAAATCACACCCAGGTCAACTCAACCTGGCTATCTCATTGTGGGGAGGCAGAATGAGTACAAAACAGGCACAGCATGCGATGCAACGGCTTTGCAGTCGTGGTCTCTCAGCATAAGCTGGTGTCTGACGACTAGATTAGTGCTGCTCTACAGGTCCATGTGGCTTGAGAAGGACTTCACGCTTTTTTACTGCATACAGTAGTGGCACTGTAGAGCTGGCGTGAATAGAGCAACTCTCCTTCCTTCAAGAGTCCAATGGTGACAAAGAAAAGATGAGGTCACTGCTTTGATTTTGGTTGGTGACAAGAACAACATCCAAAAAGGTTCTCTTTTTGAACAAGTGGAGAAAAAAACCAAGGAGGGACCTTATCAACCTGGGTTCACCTGCAACACAGCCATTAAGATGGAGGTAGGTAGGTATTTCATTCACTAAATCATGACACTGCTTTATACAGTGTTCGCTGGATGTCAAGAACAGCATTCAGTCTGTAAAGAATAAGTGAATTCTTGCTACAGCAGCTACAAATACTTCATCGGGAAGACTTTTGGGTCACCTTGTGCACTCAACTAAATCCAAGGCAACACTTGACACACCTGATGTGTGACTGTGTCTGTGTGTTCTCAAACACATTAATGCCATTTGTGTGTGTATTTACAGCTGCTAACAAACAACGTATTATACAGCTTACTAGTTCTAGTCATCTAGCAATTCCTATGCACATCTCAGGCCACCCTCGGTGGTAAAATGCCCCACCATTCTAATGATTCGACAAATAATAAAATCAAAATAACTAGAGGATGGACTTCGAAGCCCCAGCGTCAATGTGGATGTCATCGCCATCTCGATGGTCTGCTGTGACCTTGACCTTTGACCTCTAGAATCTAATCAGGTCATCTG
>Ga0209780_1002479_pt1 | contig 13155 bp, 4 predicted proteins | sample WorMetexBAHAMAS2_FD_187384 | JGI IMG/M metagenome (GOLD analysis project Ga0209780, IMG submission 187384) | Marine gutless worms symbiont microbial communities from Max Planck institute for Marine Microbiology, Germany - Inanidrilus exumae... | ecosystem: Host-associated > Annelida > Digestive... | reverse complement strand
ATAAGGTACATAAGATTTTAGGATATAGACTCAGAATACACGTAGGACTACAGAGACAGTATCAGCAGTCGCTAATCATCTTAGGTATGTAAAGCGACTTAAAACCCAAATTAACTAACTAACTAATATTGGTGTCGGTGACGATCGCAGTCTGCCGAACGTTTGCAGGGTGAATGACAGTCTGGAAGCAGAATCACATGGATTTTAAGAGCCTGCGATAGCCAAGCGTCTGTGTTATTTGTTCGCTATGTTCTCGTTGCCGTTTTTATTCGCCCGAAGCGGCGAATATTGGAAATACTCTGCGGGGCAAAAGAACGGTGTTGACACGTTCGGGTATAGCTCCGCCGAAAGTGAACTGATTTGGATGAAATCTGGAACTATGTGAGCCACATGTTGGGGGCTGACCCTGGCAGATTTTGGGCGCGATCCGCACAGTAATGAAAGTTTGAAAGGAAGCCGAATTTTTTTGCTCATAGACTAACGCACAATTTCACCAATTTCCCGTCCGACAAATTTTACGACATTTGAACACAACAACGTCGATCGGTGTCGCCATGTAAACTTTTGCAACAAAATTTTGAAAATTTTACCACAAGCGGTCGTTTTTCCAAAAAAAAACGCAAAAATTGTTCACGTATATTTAATGTAAATATATTGAACCGTTTGCCAGCCCATGTTGTAGAAGGTGATAGTGTTGCAATGATCAAGCGCAAGCTGTCAAGTTTGAAATTTTTATCGAGTTAATTATTTTTTTATATTTTATATTTTTTTCACTTAAGGCGCTTGCTAGTGTTAAGGTTTCAACCTTTGTGTCCTGCTTAGTTTTATTTTTATTCAAGAACATATGATTTGACTTGATTTGAACTTAGCTTTCGATCTTATAATAAATATTTCGTCAACGATCTGTCTCGACCCGGTGGCGAATTTTATGGCCTTGCGCCCGGGTTTCGTGAAAAGTTTTTTTTAAAATTATTAACCGAAAAATGACGAATTTATAGTCAAAATATCACACTCAGTGGACAGACAGCAGTGAATTTTAAATGTTATGCACTTCTTCCTCGTCTGATTCACCACTCTGTACATCTATAACTCCCTCTCTCTTTCATTCCCGCCTTAAAACATGCCTCTTTCACAAATCCTATACTCCCCATAATTTCACTTCTTCCTTCCGGACTGCTTCCACGGACCTTTGCCTGGACCGTTTCTTCTGATATGAGCTACTCGGTTGTTATTTTTATTTTTTCCTTATTTTTTCGATTCTGGGCCGTGCGCTAGATTAAGCTGGCCATCCCGTCAGCTTTTGAGCGCAAGTTGATCTACCGTATCGTATCGTGTCGTTAGAAGGGAGTGACCCCCTTCCTACAACTTTTAGATGCGCCAATTGTGTCCATGAGCCAATCTCTTTCTGTATCGACTTGTTCTTGACGTTCCTGCGAAACTGCAGTGTGTCGTGCGATGGGCTATCTTGTCGCATTCGTCGGCACTGACGCTATCTACCGCGCGTCGCAATTTGTTATAGGCATTTATAGCCGAGTCACGCTAGAGATGTGCGCGTCTACACGAGTAAACGTCTACACGATAACTGTCGGATAGACGTTAAACGGTAGTAAACCCGTCAGCCGCCGCCGTAAGCCATCACGAGCCGCCAATTGGGTCGATAAGCTGCCGCCAGCCGGTTATTTTGTAGCTGCGCCGGGATTTTTGTCAAATCGCAGCCAGCCGTTTCCTTAACGGCTAGCCAGCCGTTTCTTTAACGGCTTGAATCATAATATACGGTATATTTACGTGCGCTCAAAAGCTGACGAGATGGCCAGCTTGACCTAGCGCACGGCACAGAAAAAAATAAGGAAAAACAAAAACACACACCGGCTTGTTGCAAAAATCGCATATCTTAACGCAATACGAACTAAACGGAAGGAATGCATGAAGCAAACGTGAAAGAAAACGCAACTCGTTTGTGCAACGTAATTATATAACCGGCTAGCAAGCCGAAAGCTTGGTCAATTAAGCCACATTGGCGGCGGCTGATGGGTCTAACGGTAATGTAAACAAATATGGCGCCAGAGACGAAATTCGGTACTACGAAATTAAGAATCAACTAAAGTACGTGATAGCAAATCATGTGATTTTTGAGACTTAATGCAAAATTAAGGGATAATCGAAAGAATGAAATTCATCATTCAAGTCTACCGAGCTAACGTCACAAAGACTGTTGACCATTGCTTACTATAACGCTGTTATTGTGACGGAGAACTATCTGCGTTTTGTCATTGGTTGCCATATTGCGTTTAAACGTTTAGCAGACGTTTATAAGTTTGGCGAAAATGTTTACTAAATTAAACGATGGGCGCATCCCTCCTCGAGGCTCATTCGAAGCTTAGTGTTGATTTACTTGTATAACGGCGAAAAATTCACAGAAACACCGCAGCAGTGCTGAATGATGTTGGTCTATAACAAGGTATCGCCCTAACGGGACGTAACACGACTGGCCCGCCGCGTGCTACGTTGCATATCATATGCGCCGCGTTACAGACGACGACAGACACCAACGACCGTTACTAGTCTGCCCCCTCCCTTACACCACGTGCAGGCGAACCAGTAAAGATGCGTTCCTCAGTTTCTGGTTTGAATTTGAAAGCGTTTAGTGTACTGGTAGCCTACACTTTTGTCGCGCAGGGCTGGTGACAAACTGGTCCACTAGACTGTTGTGTCGTGCGCTAGATTAAGCTGGCCATTAGGTCAGCTTTGAGCGCACGTAAATATACCATATCGTATCGTATCGATGATGTAAATACCGATGAATTTAAGTAAAAGTATAAAGAATACGTCGATTTGTATAGCGCATCGTCGTAACTACCCCTAATGCGTTCAGACATGGATCACACAGTTTTACCTGCAAGTTACACCATGCCTGCCTTTACTTTCCATCCGCAGAGCATCACCGCCCTTTGGCTGGTACTCATTTTACCGTCCCACGGAGGGTAGAAGGCTGAGTCGACCTGGGTGATTGATTACATACCGAAATAAAGTGCCGCCGCCGGGAGTCAAACTTGGACATGGTCACCCATCCCAGTACTAACCGGGCTTAGCGTAGGTTAACCTGGTTGATCGAGACCAACGACGTTACCACAACGCCACGCCGCCACCCACAATTTAGTGGTCCAGGTAGAACAATTGGTCCGATGTGCGTATGTCTGTGACCGAAGAATAACTTTAGAATTATATGATCCGTGACCGAGATATTTGACGTGCTAGTTCATCCCGACACTATTTAGTCCAGTTCTCCGGTCAAGGTCATAGGTGAAAATTCACGGCCACGGGCTAAAAATTGGTCATTTTGGCTATGCATGCACATAGCGAGGTTACTGTTTTATGGACGCACGTTACAACGTAACGTATTTTCGGTTGTTAGTCAAGTTCTTTGCGCTACAGTGGTTGAAGCGAACTCGACCGAGGGGCTTTTTAGTATATATAGTCAAGTTGTCACCGTTTGAGGGTCGATGTATTACACAGTTTATATCGTAGCAGTCTTCTTTGTCATAACTCTGCCAAATCTTAACCGGCTCGAGGAAGATTGGTACTTTTTAGCGACCGGCCTATAGCGGTCGCTTCTTGCAATAACGTTTCTCCGAAGGCGCTAATCGCCATCAATTAATTACCAGTATTACGCAGGTACCGTCAGTCAGATACCGTCGTAGTTCTGACCAAAATTTCATGCATCAGTATTCAGGCAGTCCGCCTGCTTTGAGCACTCTAAATTTTTTTTCAAAATAAACGTTCCGGCCACCCGAAGCACTCAGTCAAGAGCACCAAGGGAAAACCGGGAGGCAGGTCAAGACGTTACGACCAGTTTTAAAGCCACACGACCTCAAAAACTGTCGTCCCTAGTAACGGCTGGCCTTCTGGGCGAGAATAGGCAATTTCAATGTAATGCGACCCGGTCGTTTATCTCAGGACTTGCTGAGCTCTTGTTAAACAAGGGAAGAGTTAACTAGTCACGACACACTCGCAACCAATTGTTCCACTTAACTAAAATGTGTACGGACTTTAAGAATAAAATCGTTCAGTGAACATCGCTGCGACGTGGTCTATCAGAGCTTATTTGGAGTCACGCAAGCAACAACGGCCAACATTCCCGAATGAGGGGAGGGAAAGTAGAAAATATGGTGGGAAAAAATAAAAATAAATAAAAACCCAGAGTATCCGAAAATTCTATCTGTGTAGCATATAGTTGTAAAAACATAAATTTTGGAATAAAAACGTAAAACATGTTTTTATACTTCGACATTTTTTAAACCATAAAAACATGTCCGGCATCAGTATGTGTACTGTTATTTGGAGTTTGAGACTAAGTTAAGGAGCTAAGGAGACTTATTACGCCTCTTACAGTACATAGTAAATGTGTTTGTCTATGTGAATTATGAAGTTATGCGAAATACGACTACATAAAAAGAGTAAAATAATATTTTTTTTGTAATTAACACGACAGCAGTTGATTTTAAATTATCATTTAATACCGTGACGTATAATGACTCTGATTGCGTACAAATGTTGCAAAAATAAAAAAAAACATTCAAGAATTTTAAAAAACATATAACCGTGTTTTTATTGAAACATAAAAACATAAAAAAATGTTTTACAACTATGCTGTGGAGGCAGCGCTAATGGAAGAGAGGAGTCAGTTGTGAAAAGGATTTGCGAAACGGATGGGTTAAAGCCAGGAATAAAAATGTGATGGAGTGATGGATGTTGACAGTGGTCAGACTACAGAAAATAACGTTATGACATGTGCGAGATAAAGTATATCGGAAAAAGAATAATTGGCATGAGACTCTGACGAAATGAAGCAGGGAGTTGAGACACTGTAACCATGGTAACGCATCACGCGTAATCGCGGTAGCATATCACGAAGTGTTAGAAGCCAATGCTAAAGTCAATGGAATGCCAAAATTCTCACCCCAACCCCTCCAGAACCCCTGAACCAATCTGCTCACCGTTTCAATTATATCTCTGGGTTGATCCACGGAGTCGATGTGCAGAATTTGATTTGAATCAATTCAGCCGTTACGGGTTTGCGCATGCGTGAGAAGCGTTTCCGTGCATATGGATTTTTTGTTAAACTACCCTTCTGTCTATCCCATTCGACCTAATGATCACATTTTTAGGACAATTTAACGCTTAATGTCCCCAACGACATGTATTTGCAACCATTGGTGCCATTTGTGGGTATCCATGATAATATTTAACATTTAGGGGTTAAACCTTATAGGCTAACTGTTGTGTACCGTTGTATGGGCTAGCATAGTAAACGTTTTTTGACGAAACAACTCAACAAAGCGATAAGCTGAGGCAGGAATATCATGTTGGTCACAGTAGAATGCTCTACAGTCCGTGATACACGCCCAGATCCAGGACGGAATGTTGGTCTTTTGTGTCGTCGGCGAACGACGAAACCAACAGTCCGGTCCGTGTCGTTCCAGCATAATTCTCCCATCAATCTACTGATCAAACATACGCCGTACCAACCGCGGAACGACGATGTAGTGCCTACAGTCTGCCGTGGGTCTGGACGATTTAGTGCGAAGTTTTGCATGTGTCCGAAGACGTTTAACGAAAGGCCGCATCGCTGGCCTGTCACCCCTCCCGGCTGCAAATGAATTGGTCAGATCTTGCCCCCTGTCAGATGGTTCCTTGGACACACGCGAGTCAGCCCCGAAACTGCATCCGGTGACGTTAAAGTTTCGAGGCCAAACGGGCCTAGAGGTCGAAAATTTGGCCTCGGCCTTGGCCTCGAGCATCTGGGCTCGTTTAATATCACTGACTGCATCGTGATTGGTTTTGCTGTTTTGGCACAGCTCACTGAGAGACTCCCCATACTTTTCAATGGGCCGGACAACCCCCAAAATTGCCCTTTTCAATTCGAGGATCTGGACCACCATCTAATACATGGTTCCCTTGGCTCATCTTAGTCAGCCTCCCAAACGGCATCTCGGTCGGTTCAGCCGTTTTTACAGGGCTCACGAACGTGACCAACAGACACATGTATAGACAGACAGACACAGGTAACAATTCTTCCCAAAACGAAGATCATTGTAAACTACCACAATATCTCATCACCGACTGACCAACAGACTGACTACGCGACCGATGAGGACTTGACCGGCGCGCACTGTCCAAAGCTTGCCGGTCTGTTGACATTTTCCATTATAGTGCGGAGCGTCGCCGGTAGACAGTGGCATCGACGCGTGACAAAACATCGCGGCGTACCAACGTTCCAGATGCTTAGTCGTCAATCCGTCATCATCTGCAACTTGAATGGCTTCACTTGTCACGCAGCATCCTTACACAACTGACACTGATTCTCGTGAGACCGACGAGATGAGTGGAGGAAAAACTAGACGGCTAATGATGACGGGTGTTTGCTTCGCCGTCCACGACAAGCACGAAGATCGTTTCTTCTTAATCCCGCTCACCGTACAGAACAAGGTGTCGCCCTAACGGGACGTAACACTACTGGCCCGCCGCGCTGTGTTACCGTGGAGCTATAATTAGACTGGAGGCGGCATGACGTCATCGCCTGGCCTGCGCGAGTAAAGCCGCCTGCAGGCCCGCCGTGGAGTGTTACATACGACGACAAACGATGACAGACGCCAGACAGAAAAACGATACTGGCCCCTACACTATGTGTAGGCGGGCCAGTAATAAACTAGACAAGTTTCAGCCTCGCTAACCGGCACGCTCGACGCCTCTCGCTCAAAGTGTTGTACACGAAGGTGAAAGCTCAGTGTGATTAAACTGACGACGATCGTTGGTCGAACTGAACTGACAACACTTGCTACGGTCGACGTGCAAGTGCGAAATTTTTCTTAGTCCAGAGTTTGTGAAAAAAGTTCCAGAGAAAAGTACCCTTATTTCTGAAGACAACACAGTGTTGGATAAGACAATATCCAGATCGACCTGTCCGGCCGTTTCGGACAGACAAACACAGGGCCATAGCTAATCCAGCGCTAGCACATCGTCACTCGAGGTCGCACCGACCACCTTAGCAACATTATCCTTTCGTTACCGTAAACTCTCTGACCCATGACCTTGACATTCGAACTTGACCTAAACAATGTCAAAATGAACTAGCGCGACAAATATCTAAGTCAAAGATCATTTCGTTCAAAAGTTATTGTCCGGACACAGACACACACACACACATCGGACTGATTGTTCTACCTGGACCACTAAAATGGTCGGTAATATTTTTTCGGTACTTTTCGAATGGTGAAGCGCATGGCATCGTGGCCTTTAACCCTTTCGTTACTTCGATACACCGAGCCAGCATACGATCGCCAGTACGCACTGGACCATTCCCAAGTACGCACTATAGACCACTGACGCATACCGCATCTGCCTGCATTACCACCTAACCTGTAGGCCCGATTGGTCACGTACGGCGCCAAGGTTTCGGAACCTTTCGGCCCGTAGGGTCTAGTAGTGAAAGGGTTAAAATATGCCAGTGTATCTATAGGCATTTGTTAGTTCATTACCCACGCAGACCGCAGTCCGCACGATATCTCAAAAATCGCTAGAGCTAAGATCACCAATCTTGACACAAAAAATGTACACCGTGAGTCCTGGAAACCCGTTTATTTTGGCGTCAAAAGGTCAAAGGTCAAGGTCAAGAGGCACGACAAACAGTACCGGCGTGAACTTTTGCACTCTTGTGAGTGCTGGCTTCTTCTACTTGCGAATATGATTCGAATTCGAGTTGTTTTTCGGTCAACATTTGGTGAATAGGCTCGATGCCTTCGTAAGTGGTGGTTTCGTATAGCCTAGCCATGGACAAACGTCGCTTATAGAGCAAATGCAGAAGAAACGTGTCACGAGAATTGACCGACTGATTGATGGGTCGCAACTGACAACAAGTGAAGCTATTAACAGCGGGTGATTGAAGAGCTCACGATCCCTCATGTCCAGTCAGACAAGCGGTCCGTGATTCTAATGCGAACGAAGCGTGTAGGATCTCACTTTTCATTGCATTGTGCGCTACCAAATCACATCGAATAGTGATTTCCGCCCTTTGACATTTTGACCCATTTGACCTCAATAGGCTTCGACCTTTTGTCCAGTGCGTGATAGAATACGCTGCTGTTAAGCCTCCCATATTGCGAAATATCCTGTATGCCGGAGATAACGGCCCGCTGATGAGTCACGACCACAAAATGTTTTTATAGCACGTCACCATATAGCAGAGCCCTGCCGAGTGCGTTACGTTACTGTTAGAATTTTTCCGTCTGTCCGTCACATTGTGCTAAAGCTGCCGGCTATAAAGACAGTCGATTTTCACGCTATTGCAGTTCAAGGATTCCATGTTTTTCACACAACGAGGCCGTGAATTGGATATGTTCAGATAATCCACGCTTCAGTTGTACATAAAGACGCGACTATATCTCATAAATGATATAAAATAGAGACAAAGTTACTATATACCTATATAGACGATTCATAGTTATCGTTATGCGATAGCATTTTTCAATAACGTTGGGTAAGTAAGTAAAGTAAGTAGCCTTTTATTTCACCGTGACATTCACACAATGTTACAATGTTACACAAGAAATACAAATAAAATACAAGTAAAATATAATACACACAAAGCATGAAACGGAAATATAAAGGCTAAAACAGGAAAAGATTAAAACCTAGGCTAAAAAGCGCGACGTGACGTGATGATATACATACTTAAATAAAGAACGGTTGGTATAACAATTTTTAAACTGCGAATATTGAACAGTGGGAAGGAGATAGGGTGACTTATAGCCCAAATTTGAAGGGTAGCAGATCGATTCCTGACAGCAATAGTCAACTCGTCGAAATCGAAGTCAACTCGCTGCTCGCAGTGTCCATGCACGATGCTAGAAATTATGCCGGCCAGACATTTTGAATTAAGCTATTATGTTGCGGTTGAAAGACGTAGTTTGATATGATATGATCGTTCACTATATTTTAACATTTGTATTCCGCATTATATATCTTGTAAACTACTGCTTTCTTTCATTTTGCGTCACTTTAGTGTTGCATGTATGTTTGATATATGCTATTAAATATCACTTACTAACTTACTTACGTTCAATAAGTTATAACACGTTGTAATATTTTACGCATCGGAAATCATAAACGCTGTTCATAGGAAACAATGTATGAAAACAATTATATATTCATCACCACAAGGTAGAATAAACAACGACAGAGTAAACTAACAGAGAAGGGAAACAGCTTAACTAAACTTAACTAAAAATACGTTGTAGGCCTATCATAATCATATGATGCCGACGTATTGAAATCTGAGCACATAAGACGACAACGTAAAACTACGTTGGAAAAAATAATCATTACGAAACACGCAACAACGAAAAGCCGTCATCATCATCATCATCATTCACGTTCTGCAGTCTCTGGAGCCCTCCTGGTGCCCTTGACTCGGTCGTCTGGAAAAAATTCTTTACACTCTTCGTTTTCATAAAAAATACGCAAAATCACAGTACGCACAGCCGTCGGTCGCTTTGCATTAAAAAGTGAGAAAGCTCGGCCGGTCCCACGGATATAATGTGCTCCGAATCATATGAACGGCGACCAATTACGTTCACGTTCTCATTCGTCGTCGCGATAATTACATCTTGCTACTGCTGCCGACATGCCGTCTGTTTGGATAGCTAACTGTAGAGATGTGAGAGGAAATTTTCAATAAAAAAATACTAAAATTTCAGGATTTTTTTGATATTATCAAGGCCCCGTCTTATGAAATCTTCATTAAAAATTTACAGCATTGCAAATAAGTGGCACAATATTCAAATAACAATAAAAATTACAAGTAGCATGATAAGCCTAATAGATCTTTCTAGACATTTTCAGATATGCCATGGAATTTTCAATAAAACTTTCAGTGAAAATTTTCGTGAAATTTTCATGCCAGCAAAATTTCATGAAATTTTACATAACTATAGGTATGTTACTTATAGGCTGCATCGCAACAATAGCTACTGACGGAGTAGCGTTCTCTATATGTGTGTCTGTCTGTCTGTTGGTCACACCCGTAAGCCGTACAAATACGGCTGAACCGATCGAGATGTGGTTTGGGAGGCTGACTTTGACTTGTGTGGGCCCAAGGAACACGGTACTAGATGGGAGTCGAGATCACTCACGGAAATGGGGCAATTTTGGGGTTGTCCGGCTCACTGACAAGTACATTGAGAGTCTCTGCTGCGGTGTACGCAGCAAAATAGATAACTCAATCCTCAACAACGGCACAAAATGTGATGCGGCCTTTTCGTCAAAATTCTCTGGCCACTTGTTTTATTTTGGACCACTGGATGTCCTAGATACTTTGCGCTGTTCTGTACATAGTCCTTCATGCGTTGGACTGGCGATTCGAAGGTCGCAGATTCGACTCCGGATCATTTCACTGTCACGTAACAACCTTAGGCCAGTTGTTCACACACGAATGGAGTGCCTCTGTCACCAAGCGGTATTTACATTGGTACCGGTCAAAGGTCGGTGACGCCCTACGGCTGGGAATGCAACCGTGGGTCCAGCGTCGCACCAGTCATGCGTTACAGATTCTAATGGTTCATCTACGTACGTGTTCAATGAGCTCAGGAGTAAGGACGAGAGATGAGCGCCCCGCATACGCTCCGAAAGCAGCTTGTTCAGAGACGCGTTTGTAGTAGTTGCTACGATCTCCTATCGTGGGAAAAGCGTTTCTGTATAGACGTCTACGCTACGTCTACGTCTACGGACGACATTCGGCCGTAGGGCCTTTTCTGTTACTGGTCCTACAGTCTGGAACTCGCTGTCCAACATGCTCCGTGAACAAAGCGACGAGGACAGTTTCAAGCGTCAACTCAAAACGTTTCTTTTCTCCAGGACTTTAGGCCTAGCGTACCCAGCGCATTAGAGATTTTTTGACAATGCGCTATATAAATTCACTTTTACTTTACTTTACTTTACTTTACTATTCGGTCGAAGCCAGCGACAGAAGGGTTGCATGCCAGGCTCGACCGTGAGCGAATGTGAAAAAGCATTGCCTCCCACGTAACACACTCTCACATCACAGAGGAAGGAGAAAAGACCGCTAGATCCATACTATAACGACTGAATCAAAGCTCTGCGGTCGACGGCACAAAATCACACCTGCCCACTGCCCCGTTCATTCCACAGAGACCACCATGGCGGCGTCTGTCGATTAGAGCTGGGCTGTTCGGTTGCGAAAACATTGATTCGATTCCGTCGATTCGATGTCGATATTAGAAAGCCCTCACTCGAGGTCGCACCGACCACTTTAACAACATTTTTCCTCTTCTGAACGTGAACTTTGACCGATGACCTTGACCTAGATAGTGTCAAAATGAACCGGCATGCCAAATATCTGGGTCAAAGGTCGTCTGGTTCAAACGTTATTGTCCGGATTCATACACACCGGACCTCGCATTCGAGAAGCACGTAACGACAGTCAGCGCCAAGTGTTGTTTTTCAACTGCGTCGGGTGAGACGTTCGCTGCACCGCGAGAGTGCAGCGTCCACGCGTTCGTGACCAGTCGGGTAGATTACTGCAACGCGCTGCTCGCGAACGCGCCGAGAACTACGACTGACAAGCTGCAGCGGGTCCTGAACGCCGCCGCTAGAGTCATCACTGGTACTCGGAAGTTCGACCGGAGTTTGACGCACATCCTCCACGACGAACTGCACTGGCTGGACGTTCCGCAACGCGTCACCTTCAAACTGTGCGTGACGGTGTATAAGTGCGTGCACGGCTTGGAACCGCAGTACCTCTCTGAGCTTTGTGTGCCAGTCGCGGACGTCGCTGGTCGCCGCCAACTCCGCTCTGCAAGCCGAAGACTCCTATACTCTCCTCGTTACAACATGTCAAACTACGGCCGACGCGCGTTTTCGTACGCCGGTACTCACGCCTGGAACTTGATGACAATGTTCGGAAATCGACATCTATAGCCATCTTCAAACGCTCTCTAAAGACGTTTTTATTCGAGCAGATTACGCACTCAGCGCATTAGAGACGATTCTCTTTTCGTTTAGTGGGCTATACAAGCGTACTTTCTAATGCTAATTCTAACACTTGACCAGGTGTTAGAATTTATTTTCGTTACTTCGGCTTTGTTCTACGAAGGACGCGAAAGGAACTAGGAAAACTGTCCTCGATCGAGGATCGAGGTCAGACGACCGCGTTACTGCGTTATCACGTCCACATATGCTGGACATTGACCATTGACCTTGACCTATGACCTTGACTTACAATTCCAGGCGAGCTGTTTCATGACCCGCACACAAACAAAACTTAAGTTCAAAGGTCAGTCGGTTCAAAAGATAGAGAGGAAACAAACGGACGGACAGAAGGACGGACAAACGGACGGACGGACGCTACTGAATTGCTTTACCTTCCCGGCTATCGCGGTCGGTAAAATGGCAGTGTCGACGATCGAATTCAGAGTCTATTTCCACTGTACGCAATGCACGAAGATCTAAATGTCCGGTCAGCTTTTACATCCGACTGGCAGCAGCTGCAACCGAGACACAACGGATGCTGGCAAATGTGATTCACAGTAGCAACAGCAGTGGAAATCGTCTACACCGCAGAACGTCGTGGCGCAGTACTTGCATCATCAGCGGAGGCCGTGCGGACGGCAATTAGCCGACTAACGGAGATTAATTAGGACGAAGCAATCGGTCACCTGTTCCGACGGTCGGCGAGAGGTCGTTAGAGCCACCGATACTGCTTGTCGTCATCGTCAGTTTAGTCAAATCGGTAACCCGCAGACGGTCATTATTACCGGGCTATATATACAACTTTATTTTTACCACCATGACATGGTAGCATGGTAATAATAACAACAAGAATTTATAGATACAAATAAACAACAATAATACTAAAAAATTAATAAACTTAAATTACGTAATCAGTGCTTGACATAACATAGTTTTCGGGCTTAACATACGTGTTAACATACGATAGTCCGGTACCTGGGTGTTCGCTTAACCTCGTCAAAAGGGCTGAGCTGTGATTATGATTTAATCAAAAAGTCTTTCTATCGTGCATTCAATGCGATTTATGGAAAGGTTGGAAGATTAGCATCAGTCGATGTTGTAATTGAACTGTTT
>Ga0209780_1002478_pt1 | contig 13156 bp, 10 predicted proteins | sample WorMetexBAHAMAS2_FD_187384 | JGI IMG/M metagenome (GOLD analysis project Ga0209780, IMG submission 187384) | Marine gutless worms symbiont microbial communities from Max Planck institute for Marine Microbiology, Germany - Inanidrilus exumae... | ecosystem: Host-associated > Annelida > Digestive... | reverse complement strand
AAAGGGGGGTTGTGACCTAGGGGGGTTATGACCGGGGGGGTTATGTCCGGACACCCGTATCACCTTCCCCGCGTTAATGGTTCGATTCCCATCGAACTCGCCATAGTGACAGAGCATACCCTATCATTTTTGCACCTTTCTAACTCGTTCGCATCCCATCAGCACTTTTGCCGCTAGAGGCCTCGAAATATTGAGGGAAATGCGGTTAATCGATCCACTATAACTTTCTTATACTCATCGAAAGAAATATATTGCCGAAATTCCTAATTTTCACAGTTTAGTGTCATAAACAAACACTCTGAACCGATCAAGATATAAGATAACAGATGGCAGACAAGAGAGGACCTACAGTTCACTCAGCTCAGCCAAATGTCATCACGATCGGTGATCGGTACAAGTCACCCTGCGGGGCAAAAAACGAAAAAAAAACCCTACGAGTAGGTCTAAAGTCAGTAGACTCATTATCGGCAGTTTGCCTTGGTGGCTAGTTTGCGTGCTGACGATCCTGCCGGTAAAAAATCAAACAAGTAAACATTGTCATACTTTATGTCAAAATCACACTGTAAATGTTGCTATGTTCACCGGTGTGCGATGTTCCCCATCAGGGGTCGATATCACTTTGTCATTCAAGTTTTATCGTAAAATAGTGCGGGATTTTGTGCATTGTACGAAATACAACTACTCTTGGGTGCATTTGCACTTAGTAAGCCCGACAACGCTTCACCCTTTGTTCTTTCGAACCTAGACTGACCGAAGCGTAAGACAAGAATTGGATGAATAGTGGCCTACATCTAGACAAAATGTTTGAAGTCAGTTCAATAATGTCATTTTTCGCAATCGCGCAAAATACACGGAGACAGACGCGCAGACCTTAGCCGTAAGCTCGAGTGGCATAGGCTGCATGGCTGGTCGTATGAAAATTGCTTAATTACTAAAGACCAGTAGTGCGACACTGCCGTGTCGATTACTCGACAGCAACAAATATAGAAGCCAGCACTCTCAGAGTGCAACGACCCACGCCGGCATTGTTTTCGTGACTCGTAACCTTGACCTTATTATCACAAAATAAATGGGTTTCTAGGATTCATCGTGGTGGAACATTTGTTTGTCAAGTTTGATGATCCTAGCTGCATCGTTACTTGAGATATCGTGCAAAAAACAGACAAACAGACAGACAGACAGACAAACAGACAGACAGACAAATGACGGTGAATACCCTACCTCCCATGCGACTGCCGTCGGCGTGGGTAAAAATAGACACTGAACCGTAGCCAGTCATTGATTAGCCCATCAGTTTGATCATGTGGAAGCAGCAAGGTAGCTCCAATCGACATTTTACCCAAAGTGGAACGTGTTAAAAGTTTTGTACAGATATTCTGATCTACTTTAAATGACACGGTTTTATTTGAAGCGAAGTTCGTCGATTTACTACAACTCATAGCTACCGCGTCCACAGTTTGGCGGTTCAGACGTTGGACACCAGATGGCGTTGTAGCCGCTCTCCTAGTGTCGGTGGACGTATGAAGCTACGAAAGGAACGGATCATGGCGCGATTACGGACACCATAGATGAAGCCGTTGATTGCCGGTGAAGCCATCATGACGATTCCGGCCAGCGCCTCTAGCGCAACCGGAAATCGCACCGACGACGAGCCGGAATACGGTGGGTGCGTGGAACGCCGGACAGCAGGTGCGCTAACGATCAGCGCGTAGTGCGGCGCGTAGCAGAACACCATCGCGGCGACGAAACCAAGCACGTTACGCGACGTCTTGCGATCCCAACACTGGTCGGCGTTCGCGGCCGACGGACTTCTGTTTCCGGTTTGCTGCGCCACTTCCGGTAATGCTTGCCCGGACATCGGGACCCCGACGCTGAGGGTGATGACCTGCACGACGGCGCTCATCAGCGCGATCCGTTTCCGGTGCCAGCGTGCGATGTTGTAGATACGAAAATAAGAGTGTGCCGCCACGCCCACCGGAAGAAGAAATCCGAAGATGGTGATGGCGACGGAGTATACGATCGACGCGACTGTCGGAGAGTCGTTGTCTGTCGCAAGCGACGGCTCGAACGTACATGACGCGCTCGCACTTCCGTAGCCGTATCTTCCTACACCGGAACCGGAAATAAGAGGAACGGAGGCGATGGCCAGTCCCGTTGCCCAGGTGGGAAGCAGAATGGCGGCTACGCGCTGGCGGTAGATGGCGGAAGAGACGTGTTGCATCGGGGTGCTGATCGTTCGATATTTGTTCCAGCCGAGCATGGCGATCGTCCAGATCATTACGTGGACCAGCACCGCCTGCGCGTAGCCGTGTCCGTCGCACAGTCCGCGGTCGTTTGCGCTCGCGTCCAGCGGCCACCCGACGGCGAACGCCGCCGTGACGTTGGCCGGAAGTAGCAAAGCACACCAGGCGATGCCGACGAGCGCCAGATGGCAGCAGAGTGTGTCGGAAACGCGTCGGCGAAGCTTGCGGCTGGCGAGAACGGCGATGACGATGAAGAGGTTGACGATGAAACCGGCAATCGAGACGACTGTCAGTAGCACGCCCTCGACGATATTCCAGCCCTGGACGTCGTCATCAACCGTCTGCCATCGGGTCTGGTTTACCACCTCACTACCATTGGTCGCAGCGGCGTCCATTCTAGCTTTCTACACCACCACCAACGACGACGACGGGAGACGAACAAACGAACTACCACTAGCCAGAGATTTCAACTTCGTCCTCCGATCTTCTAACGACAGTTATTTCCACGCTACGTTTGCAGTTAGACCGACCTTTTCGGATATTTTTCATCTTGGAAACTAACAGCCGTCACTAGAAATCCGTAGCTTCGTGAACGTCAATCGGCGATCGTTTTTGTGCGAGTTGTTGTACTCTGCCGCCTTCGGTTCGACGAACACTCAACAACTGGGTCCAGTACTCGCTGTTGTCGAAGCAGAAAACAGTACGTAGTGACTCAGTCACGTAGTTTCTTCCACGTCAGACTGTTGGAGACTAACTGTAGCAGCGTAATCTATAGGAGTCCTGCGCTTTCATTGCTGCCATCCGATGATGTTGGCTACGAAGGTACCGTCGCGAACGACTGCTGTAGTTAGCCGCAATTGCGAACAGCCGTCATCGACTTCATGGCTCGCCTGCATGCACAGGTCGCTGTCGTATCTCTCGACCACCCCGATAATGCCTGTCTCGAGTGCGGCGATATCCTGTTGCACGGACACACTAGTCCAGTGTGATTTAAACTCGGAGTCATATCGCTAACGAAAACGCATGTTCTGAAATTTAAAAAAATGCAACGGAAGAAATATTCCGCAAAACGGTAACGCAACGAAAAACGAGAAATATATAAGGAAAATGTCTTCTTAGTTGCATTTTATGCAGCAGGCTTGCCAGAGGCGGCTTCCCCACGACAGATGTCCCCGGACATTTGGATACTGCTGTGAAAAGACGTGCCCCTATTCCAGTGTTGGCTACTGTTTAAATAGTAAATATTATTTTAAATACCAATAAAATACTCTTTAACGATTTAAATGAACTACTTAAATAATTGGCTAAAAGAGACTATTTAAATACTACAAGGCTATTTACTATTTTATAAAATAGTAAATAATTAAGCTGAGCAGAGACCGTTCATTATTCATTAACATACCAATTTATATCAACAGTATTACCATTCAGTATTAACAATATTACACTAAAACACTGTTACCAATACACTGAGCAAATTTGTTACTATACCATGCGTTTTACTGCATTTATGGCATGTCTGTCACATTTGATGATGGTGGGTTACAACTTTCTGCATGTTACATACTTTCTGCATGTAAAATGTGTACTATTTAAATAGCATTTAAATAGTCAGCTACTATTTTAAATAGTCTAGTGGTGTCTATTATTTCAAATACTACTCAAATAGTTTTATGTAAACTATTTGCTATTCTATTTAAATAGTCTCACAAGACTATTTGTTCCAACAGTGCCCTATTCTGGGGCCCACAATCCCGTTCTAATATACTGTATTGTTAGTGGCCAACTGGCCCTTTTGCATTAATAAATTTGATTTGATTTGATTTGTATCCCCAGCTGAGTGCAGCTATTTTCAAAAACCAGCTAGGTACGCTCATCACAGTTCGCTCCAGAATCTGACAACATTCGTTAGTTTTCACACGTTTCGTGGTCTTCAAGGTTCGTTTAAAGACTCCCGCAATTTCTAAAATCCATAAAATGTAACTCGACCAGCCCTGCAAAACCATAGCGATATCAGTTCAATATTGCCTATTCAGTAGTTTAGGCTCTGATCGTGGTAGATAGAAAATCAAAAAGTAGACCCTTTAACTTCCAATTTTGGGTAGCTTGATTAACTGGTAAACGTTTAACGGGTGCTTTCAACACAGTTTATGCTATACCACATTATAATTTATTATACATACTGATTGTTTTAATGGTCTGAGTCTTTAAGAATTAGGTACATCAATGTTAATGACCAGTTTTGGGTAGACTACCTTAAAATCTGAACTATTCTTTCCAGTATCAAGGCGAACTTTTTCTCTAAATTTCAAAAACAAAGCCAAAAAGACAAAAAGACACATTCCAAGAATCCCACAACCTCCTACTATGACTGCCTTCACGGACCTTTGCCTGGACGGTTTTTTCTGAGCTACTCGGTTTTTGATTTTTTTCTAATTTTTTCGTTTCTGGGCCGAGAGCAAGATTAAGCTGGCCATCCCATCAGCTTTTGATCGCACGTTAATCTACCGTATCGTATCGTATCGTGTCGTATCGTATGCTAAGATAAAGAACAAACCAAAGATAGACATAGATCAACTTTTCACAATCCAACCAATGATCTATATATATCAAAGTTTACCGACCCAACTAAACCTAACCATATGCATCAATAATGCCTCCGTGTCGAAGCGATATGCTATTGAGTCACGGAAGATTTCTCTACATCATTAGCTTTACTATTATAATTCGCTACAGTACTAAAACGAAAATGTGGGAAATTCTCATGAGCCACTCACCGTCCGGTTGCTACGAAACAATTGCTTTTGTTACCCACGCCGGCTGTATAGCCAGGGCGTTCAGTCGCGTCTGTCTGTCTGTCAGTCTAAAAGGAAAATGGCTTGAGCTATAAGCACAGTAGACATGTAGGCGATTGCAGAACCTCGGTATGCACTGACCCTAAGGTCAAAACTCAAAGATCAAATCCTAATCCTAAGCCTCGGTTTAGAATTTTAACCTTTGCGATGGAGATGGGCCGGGATGCGGAGCAACGTGAGTGTGCATGTCTATATGGCTGCACATTTCTCTAGTTGATTCATAGTTTATTGCGTCGGTTTTCGGCACAAAAATCGGACTCAACCTAATCTTGCCCATAAGAAAGTAAAGAAAATCAGACCCAACCGATGCAATGCAACCCAATCTCTATTGGCGTCGCCAGCTATGAAGAACTGGGGCACGTGCCCCCTCTCGACTTACAAAAATTTAAATTTTTCAGAATACTTTGACCTATACAAAGTCTGACAGCGACTATATGTCGACAGTCGGCTATAGTGTAAACACTCAGTAACTTTCGTGCCTCTCGTGGCACCAAATCCTAGTGACGCCAGTGCCAATCCTGCGTTGACCCAATCCGTATCTCCATAGCTGACTCTAGATATACCGAACGAGGCACAGCCTGAACCTCGACCGCCGTGGTCAGATAACTAGAAGAAGCCAGCACTTACAAGAAAGCAAAGACCCACGCCAGCAAAGTTTTTGTGACTCTTGACCTTGACCTTTGACTTTTTGACCCCAAAATGAATGGGTTTCCAGATCTCATCATGGAACATTTCCATGTCAAAATTTGGTATCCTAGCTGCATCGTTTTTGACATATCGTGCGGAAAAGCAGATACACAGTAAAACGGGGGTAAAACCATACACCAGCGACTGCCTCAGCGTGAGCAATGACCGCCACTCATCTGCTACAAACCAATTCCAAAGCTTGCGTGTCATCAACGTAGTTCCACGTATTGCCAACGCTAGTCGGGTGACGGAAAACCCGAAATCGGTTGTCTGCAGTTTCGGATAAGGTTAGGAGAGCAATACCTTACTGTGGGACACCCACAACTTATAACGTTGAAAATGTATTAAAATTATTGTCGAACCTACCTAAGTAAACAATACTTCTGTGAACGTGTTTTTGCTTTTTGGAACTACACAGAAATTACTAACGAGACACTACATTCCATTGCCACTTTTAAGTCGCTAGTAAATAGCTCTATCTTGTCTTCTTACTCGTAGGGGCCTATTACTCGCAATAGCATTTGAATAGACTACTTGTACTGGTAAGCACTGTACTCTGTTTGCACGGAATATATATGTCAGTGCATTGCCTTGATATCTTACGGTTGCGATATTGTCATTTCTATTTTACTTCCTAACTGCATATTGTTCTCAACTGTGAATTTCCTAAATAAATAAATAAAACAAATAATATATTGTAGCCACCGTTCAAACACCAGCGGGAATTGTTCAGCCGTTTTGATACAACACACCCCAGAAATACGTCGACAAAACTAAAAATAATTTTCGTGGCCTCTACTGGCTTTCAGGGTTGTTAGAAGGTCGTCGCAAATTTTCACATTTCGACCCAACTCAACAAATTGATACCACATGTCTCCAATAGTCTGGGCTCTGCTCATGACAACAAATGAAAAGGGGAGCCGAACTCCCAGTTTTCGGGAAACCGCCTTCGAAATTTGGTTATTGGCAGTACTAAGGCGAATTACAGCTTTCTCGCATTGCATGAAAACCCATACACAACTTTCTGAGAACTTCTGCTGACAAACATTTTCGGAAAACGAATAACCGGTTTCAAATTATCTTATAATATCTTTCTTCACTGTGATAAAAAGTTAAATTAACTTAAATTAAGACAATAACGAAAATTCATAAAACTTGATAGGAACTAAAAATGATAAAACTATTCGCGACTTAAAACACACTGGCATCCTGATCGCAGGTGCCTGACGCCAGATGGCGGAAAAATTTACTGCTTCATTGTATTTACTTTTGTGTAAACATTACATCGCAATCGCACGGTGTAGCGCACAATACGCATCAACGCAATGCAATGACGTTATCATTCGTCTACAACCTTCGACTCATTACTGCAGCATCTGTACATCACAATCACATTTTGTCCGAATATATGGTCACATACGCTATATACGAAGTTGCAAAAACGATTCATCGTAACAGAGGCGTGTTTGGCGTGCTTGGCGATGCAATAAGTGCGTAGAGAATTTAGTACATAGAGATGTGATGGAAAATTTAATAGAAAAGTTTGAAAAACTAAAACTAACAACATTTGACTAAATCAACACTTTTTGTTATGCCTTCGCCACCCGACAATGTCGGCGAACGCATTATTTTTTCGGGCTGTCAAAAACCCGTCCATTCGTTCGTTCGTACGTTCGTTCATTCGTCCGGATAGATCTTGTAACAAGATATCTCATGAACGGCTTGAGAATTATAATTCAGTAGAGATTAATAATATTTTTAGTAAGACAGCTTAGAACAATGAAATGAAATTCAAATGTTTAGCATTTAAACGATGACGAAATTTCATGCACACTCTAACCATAGCCGAAAATGAACGCTATAGATGCTGAACGCTGACAAATCCCGGCGGACAGACAAGAACATATGTGACCGAATTACAAAAGCGAATGAATGCAAAACAAATGTTTATGCTAAAAAGCTCACTGACTTAATCAAGTGTACAGTGTAGATCAATGCCAAGCGGCTTACAGACTTCGTGTGATCAAGGACTGCAGAGCTTAGTTAACTTAGTTAGTTAACAATCCTACCCCCTGTAGTTTCACTTCTTCCACGGATCTTTGCCTGGACCGTTTCTTCTGAGCCACTCGGTTTTTTATTTATTTTTTCTTATTTTTTCGTTTCTGGGCTAGATTAAGATGGCCATCCCGTCAGCTTTTGAGTGCAACACGTTAATCTACAGTGTATCGTATAGTATCGTATCGTAACTGGTATCTCAACACACTTTGCTCTAGGAATGATGCCAGATCACAAGTAATTAGGCTATAGTTTTCAACGCAGAATGTGTAGCCTCGAGGCAGATTTTTTGCTGCACGCCTTGGTCTTCTTCCCTGGTTAAACAAATTACTTCTGTATTCATGTGCGCTATATATCAGTATTACTAAAATTCATACTGAATGCCTGTCCTGAGTGTTCCTTATAGCTAATGTGTACGTGTGAGAGGCGTATTGTATTTCGGACATCGCGCCAGATTTATGTTACGTTGAATATTGCTGCCTCGTCTCGTCCTTAGTAAAGAATACAGTTGAGTCTGTCATGGTGGCGTATTCATTCATTTCATTTCATTCAGCAACAAAGGGCCAAAAGACCCCTTACCAGTCACGACAAAATACAATATGACGCTCGCACAATATCTATGTGTATACAATGTATACATTCATACTTGTACATACACATCAGTTGGATGGTAAACAAATATGTTCAAGTTGTACATAAATTATTGCTGTTTTACAACGTGTATTATATTAGTATTTTTAGCAATACTTAAGAGCAATACTTTTTTCTTATTCACTTCACTGAACTCCAGTGTGAATCAGCACGTGACACGCTTTTGTGTTACAAAAAACGTACATGGTGGTGTTCTTACGACTTGCTAAGTGGCAGTGTGACGGATTATTGTATTCTGTGACAATGAACGATACGACTACACTATGCTAGTCGTATTCACAGCTTTCCGCACAACGAACGCTACTGAGTCTGATTTGACTGTTTGTATTACTCGGCACTTATATATTTAGCAATTGCGTGTCAGTGTAATATTTAATATTTATGCACATCGACAAGAATATTGCTATGAAGTAGTTGTATTAATATTGCAATATATTTTAGTAGTATAGCTAACAACCCTACTGACAGCGGTGCTGTAGGAGCATGATAATGGTTGGGTCATCGGTGAATTGCGGTAAAAGCATTGAATGAATGAATGAAAATGCGAGGATTTTAAGTGCGTTTGAAAACCGACTGAGAGCCGGCTTTGTCTAACACACTATGTAAACAAATCAAGCCGTTGAGCAGCGGCTGACACCATCAAGTCGAAGTGTCATAATATTATAATGAATAGATACGAAAAGATCTGTTGAAAAGCGTCTTGAAGGTGAGAAAAGCTTGAGTCAAAGTTGACTGGGTAAAAAGAGAAGGGCTGAGTGTCATCTGCATAAAGGTGGTGGTCAAGGGAAAGGGAAGAGGTCAGAGTAATGAATGAATGGTCTCCGTCTCCACAACGTAGTGTCTGCGAGCCGCTGCGACAACACTGTCCACGCAAAAATGGTCGCCGACGGCAAACTACGCAATCTTACACACTACTTCGCAAGCGTACGAGTCTCCACTGGACTATAGCTGACAGGTGCTCTATCCTACTGTATTTCGACGTCGCGACAAAACAAGGCCGTCTGTAAAGCTGTATGGACGAAGGTATTTATTTGAGGGGAAACACATGTAAGCGCAGCGTGGGCTGTCGGCGAGCGATGATCAAGTTTATTGATTTAGTTGTCACTGGTCTTTTCTGCGTTACTTATGCATGGTCATGTGCCATCTGTTATATTGGTGTCCAGAATTTAATATTCCCAAAGCAAAAAACATTAACATTACTGACTCGGCCAATTAACGTGCTATTGCATTAAGTTCCGTTTTGCCAAAGTTTTCGATGTTATTTTCTTCCAGAAATTCAGTGATAAGTTATGAACACGTTTATTAGTCAAGAAGTGACAGAAACGTTAAAAACAACGGACAAAAGTATTTAAAAAATTAAAAAGTACAATATAAGCAGCTTTAACAGACAATTAACCCCAAACTGCTCGTACACAGCATTAACAGTTATGTACATCTGAGATGCAATATGGCTTCAAACGGAGACATTCCACTACTGTGTGTACTATCGTGTTAAAAGAAACGCTTATTATACCAGTGATAATGATGTTGCATTTTGTACAATGCTCGACGCCACGAAAGCTTTTGATCGTGTGGAAGATTGTAAGTTATTTCGAGAATCGTTACAACGTGATTTGCCAGCCAGGCATCTGAGATTACTACTAAATATGTATACTGAATATGTATGAATATGTATGCAACAGCTACGGGAAATTGTTTCTTTATGTTAGGCCTAGCTTCTGTAGTTTTTAGTTAATGTATGTTTGTCTGTGTGTGTATCTGTGTGTGATGGTTGTTAGGCCTAATTTCCTTTATCATTTTATCGTTTTTATGCTGCTGCCTTATGCGAAAGAAACTATTATATACTAATAATGTTGCCCACGTGTTGTGGAATAGTATTACTAGCAGGCCCTTCTGTGTTAAAATGGTGTTAGACAAGGCGGTTATCAGTCCCATGTTATCTTGTGTACATTTTGACGGTCTGCTCTAAATCTGCATGTCTTCTTGTTAATACAAGTAATAAATCTCAGCAGTGACGTATGCAGAAACCCGCGTTTTATGTTAATAGTGCTAAACTTATTGACTTTGTTAATGAATATGCTCATTTGGATCATATTATATCGGATTGCATGGATGATTAACATGATATTTTGTACAGAAGAATATGTTGTGTGGCAAGATTAACAATGTAATGTGTTTCGTCTGTCAGCAAAATCCTGCAGTGAAGTTGAGATTGATGTGTCGTTGCTGTAGTGTGTCTTTGTGACTCGTGACCTTGAACTTTGACCTTTTGACTCCAAAATAAATGGGTTTCCTGGACTCATCTTGGAACATTTCTATGTCAAGTTTAGTGATTCTAGCTGCGCAAGTTTCTGAGATACTGTATCGTGCGGAAAAAAAGAGTTAGAAAAACGTAGGTAAAAACCCTACCCCGCGACTGCCGTTGGCCTGGATAACACTCCCAAATCCAACCCTAACCCTTACCATACTAACCATACATGTGTACATATCTACTAAAGTTATATTGTTTTACCGTGCGACGCTATGCTAGCGCGATATATAATTTGGTCCGAATTGGTCGTGTGTCTGTCAGTCGTCAGTCTGTCTGTCTGCCACAAGTAGGATTTCTACCAAAATGGCAAACATGACATCACGCTAAACAACGTCACATGATAGCGCAGGGACTACCGGCTGCTTTTTACTGCGATATAAGTAGACGGCTTCAGTCCTTTTGTGCTTTTTACCGCGCAACGCTATACTGGCGCGGTATGTGCTGTCGTCGTGTGTCCGTCTGTCTGTCTGTCTGTCTGTCTGTCAAAGGTCGGAGTTCTACAAAATGGGCTAAACGTAGAATCACGCAGACAACCCCATACGATAGCTCAATGACTCTAGTTTTATGTTATAAAGATTTCGAGGAAACTCCAACGGGTTCACCCCAACGGGGCGCCAAATAGAGGTGGAATAGGTTCAAATCGGCGATTTTCGACCAATATCTCGCTAAATCTCAGAAAATGCGCAAGATAGGGACACTATGGAAGGCTAATAAAACTTGTATGCGTTCTTTCAAATGATGCTATTTTCAGTGACCTTGAGTGACCCCTAACTGCCCCATACCACCAAATCTTCTACATTTTCAAGAGCCTTTCATGTCTTCGTAACAGGTGGAGTTAGAGATTTCAAATTTAGTAAGTAGGTTGATCGTAGCAAGTGCTAGCCCGTGTATGATAAATCACCCCTGAATGGGTTATGTGAGACCACGTAACCCATTTAATTTTTGAAGGTCCCAAACATATTTCTATAACGGCTAAAGCTTGAGTTGTCAAATTTTTTTACACATGTACGCTATAGTAAGTCTATCAAGTGTTTGTCTTGGGATGACAAACTACACTTATCGGCGTAGTTGGAGTCACGTGACCCATTTTGTACATTTTGTGGCCTGAATAATATCTTTGGAATGGGTAAAGCTAGGTACTTCAAATTTCGTGTGCTGGTTTACAACAAGGAGTACGGTATAGCTGTGCTGCAGTTGACAAGACTTCTGCGGTAGCTGAGCTTCTCGTTTTTCTCGGAAAATAGAATGGGTCTGAAAATGACCGATTGTTGTGTCGCATGGCAGCTTCGATTTCTTCCGCTTTCATGCCATGTCGACATTTTATGTTATCACCGGGGAGGGACAGCCATTCGAGTTGTCCGCTAACTCGTAATTTGTCCGCTAGAAGACGGACAGGCCTACAGGTCGTCTTTACGCTGTCGTAGCTTAGAGACTTCGTTGAACTAGAGTCGTACGTCGTTTAAACATCAATTTCCTTCAGTGCGAGTGTCCACCGGTTGGAGATTTAGCGTCTGTTTCTGCAATGTTGCTGATCGTAGTTTTTATGCCTATAGGCTACGAATCTTTCGAACGTTCTAGAAGACGATCTGGAATGCTGTTAATATTTGTCACTAATACAACGGGATTACAACGAATACGTCTATCTGCGCAAAGTATATACGTCAAATGGCGGAAATTAGTGTCGCAGATCCAGGAAGATTTGTTCACCGGTAGCTGCGTTGCTGCTGCTGCTGCTGCTGCTACAGAAGACTGTCATAAATTACGACTGAGTCGCAGCTATGTCAATGCCCAACGCATGTGTCACTTTATCTTTCGCTAAAACCAAAGTCTAAAACCTTCGTCTAAGACCAAAAGTCCGGCTTAAGACTTAATTAATGCAAAACGTGAAGTGACGCTAAACTTTGATCTGAGAACAATATTCAAAACTAAACTTGCCGCTTAAACCAAAGTTTAATACCAAAGTTTGGTAATTAAACTGAACTTAATCTGAACAATTCGGTCTCAAACCAAACCGTCCTAATGTATTTAGATAGGCAGTTATCAATAATATCTCAAAGTGAAGACTTTAGTCTAAAACCAAATCACTTTATCTTTCGCTTAATCTGAACTCGGTCTAAAACCACGTTTTAGCCGTTCAGATTATGCTATGGTTTTATACTAAGGTTTTAGACTTCAGTTTTAGCGAAAAATAAAGTGACCCTGTGTCTTTGTTTATGTGGTTACTAATCAAAATCATACTAACAGATAGATCTCACTTTCGTGTATTTTTGAGTTATTGTCTATGTCAACACAGCGAAGCTATCGAGAAAATTAAATCCACGTTTGTTTCCGTATTTGCCGAAAACCTTGTCGAA
>Ga0209780_1002477_pt1 | contig 13157 bp, 7 predicted proteins | sample WorMetexBAHAMAS2_FD_187384 | JGI IMG/M metagenome (GOLD analysis project Ga0209780, IMG submission 187384) | Marine gutless worms symbiont microbial communities from Max Planck institute for Marine Microbiology, Germany - Inanidrilus exumae... | ecosystem: Host-associated > Annelida > Digestive... | reverse complement strand
GTTGACGTGTCTGACCTGTAGGTGAGTTCCTGAAAAAAGGGCATAAATAAAAATAATTTGGGTTATATTTCACCCATGTGCCCAGAAGTCCCCCGTGGACGGATATGCACCTAATTTGGCACAGCAGTCGGGGTCGCCGACGTAATCACCTGTGACAAATTTTATGGTGATCGGTTGAGGGGTGTCGATTCTGTGGGGGGTCGAAAATTGCCCTTTCCCATTGACTAAGCCAGTGGCCGTTAACACAGGGCTGGCGCTACCGCGCATCCTGTGAGTCTGAGTTAGAATGCATATTCAAACCTTTTGGCCTCTCTCATGTGAATAAAAGTGTCTGGGCTCTTGGTCTAATACATGCAGTTTTGGTACCTGTTGTGCAACGTGCTAGGAACAAATTAGCTGTGGTAGCAGTAGAGAGCTAGTCAGAAGAAGAATGAGATTTGTCCCTCTGACTGTGCCATTGGTGACAAGATTGTTACTTTTCTTTGAACCCATTGGTACATGTAAATGACTTAGCGAAGCAGCTCACAGGTCCAGCTGCATTATAAATGGTCGAATGCAGTTAGTTTACAGCTCGCTGTAAGTGCTGGAAAGTCATAGCTAAAAGACAGCAAATTGTTGCAGATGTCACTGCAAATGGATGCCGGTTGGGAAAGAAGTTACGATAAGATACAATACGGTAGATTAACGTACGCTCAAAAACTGATGAGATGGGCAGCTTAATCTAGCGCACGGCACAGAAACGAAAAAATGAGGAAAAATAAAAACAAAAGCCGAGTAGCTCAGAAGAAACGGTCCGGAGGTTATGGAGGTTGGGTAGTTGTGAGAACTTTGTAGGTAAGTGAGAGGAGTTTGTATTCGATGCGTTCAGTGATTCTGAGCCAGTGGAGAGAGAGCGTAGGATGTGAGTGAAATGACAGGAATTAGGAGCTTTAACGACAGTACAAGCAAGGAGTTCTGGCTTTGCTGGAGACGGGATAATTGAGACTCAGGGAGTTTATAATAGAGAGAATTGCAGTAATCCAGTTTGGAGTGGACGATAGAGGTAGCACTGGTACAGGCAGTTGATGAATAGAGGTAAGGCCGAATACAGCGAAGTTGATGAATGTGATAGTAACAGGCTTTGGAGAGTGATGTAATATTGTCATAGAAATTAAAGTAAGATGTTCGTCGAAGATGAAGCCAAGATTTCGAGCAGAGTGGGATGTGTCGAATGAAGAGTTTTGTATTTTGGCAAGTTGGTTTTTGAGTCCTATAAGCAAGAATTCAGTCTTAGAGGAGTGAAGAATAAGAAGATTAGCAGTCATCCAGGAAGAGATCTGTTGAAGAGCATTTTGAAGGTGAGAAATGCTTGAGTCATAGTTGAGTGGGTGGAAAGAGAAAAAGAGTGAGTGTCAGGTGTTGGTCAAGGGAAAGGGAAGAGATAAGAGTATCGAGAGGGGTAGTGTACATGACAAAGCGCAGAGGGCCGAGAACAGAGCTTTGGGGAACACCACAAGAGGAAGTATGAAAGGATGAGAGGTGTTTTGTCATATTTAACACGAAAGGAGCAAGATGATAAGTAAGACTTGAACCAGCTGAGAACAGAACCATGGATACCAAACCAAGATGAGAGGCGAGTGACTAAGATGTTGTGGTCGATGGTGTCAAAGGCAGCAGAGAGATCAAGAAGGCAAAGGCGTGCTACTTTTTTGTGTGATCATATTGCATTGATGAGATGGTCATGAATGTACAGCAAGGCAGTTTCAGTTGAATGATGTTTACAGTAGGCAGATTGGTGAAGATTAAGTAGTTTGTTGGAAGTGATGTTATCAGTGAGGCTGGATTTAACAATGCATTCTATTATTTTAGATATGACACAGAGGTTAGGGATTGGGCAATAGTTAGAGAGCTCATCTTTGTCCACGGTAGACTTCTTAAGCAGTGGAGACCTGATAGATTCTCTGAGAATGGGGTGAAACTGACCGGAGGTGAGAGAGAAGTTGACGATGTTAGTGATTGTGGTGACAAGAACAGATGAGCATTCCTTGAGAAGCCAAGTGGGGGGATAGGATCAGAATCAGTTTGTAGAGTCGACACAAGTGACTTTGCTTGGATCGGGACCGTGGCGACCAGATCCAATACAATGACTCACAAAAGTGGTTGGCATTGCAAATTTACATTTTTCAAGCTTTAGACCATGAGAAATGACTTTGCATGATCAGACCAATCGAATATAAAGTTACTTATAAATCGTCAGAGAAAGTCAATAGGTCATTGAGATATGAATCGCTGAAGTCACGGATCGTTTGCAGAATTTTTTAAACAGCTCGTGTGAAACTGTTCGATATGCATTTTCGACCAAATGGCATCCTGTTTCATTCAAAAACACTATAGTCTATGACAAAAGCAGTTAGCCAGCGATGCTCAGGTCGTACTAGAAGTTGCCAGTAGCCACCGCATGTGTCCCAGATACTTATTCTATGTCGTTTTTTACTCGGCAAGAAGCTATGCTTCACCGAGTACTTGGATTCACTCCAATACGACTTTATGGTGCATTTTGAACGGTCTTCACGCGCTGGCTATAACTCCGCTGAAAGTGAACCGATTTGGATAAAATTTGGAAAGTTGTCAGCCAAATGTTGGGGGCTGGCCATGGCAGACTTTGGGCGCGATCAGCGCAGTAGCCACAGTTTGAGAGGGAGCCGAAAAAATGTTTGTTTTTTGTCAGGTAAATAACGCACACTTTCACCGATTTCCCGTCGGACAATTTTCAGGAATTTTGCACACAACAACGTCAATCGGTGTCGCGATGTAAACTTTCCGAACAGAATTTTGAAAATTTTATCATAAGGGGTCGTTTTTCCAAAAGACGCAAAAATGTCTCGAAAATGTTCCAATTGTGGCGACTTCAGGCCGCCAGAACTGTGCAATGATAACAGATCGCTGCATACTCACCGCCAAAATAAATCTCTACGGGATGTCTAGTTTCCATTTTTATCGTTGGAATCAACTCAAACTCATTCCCCTGCCCTCCACAGTCCGAACCGGAAAAAAGTACCTCCAAGAGTTTCACTTTCGCTTTAGGAGTTCTGGCGACTTCAGGCCGCCAGAACTGTGGAATAATAACAGATAGACGGAAACTCGCAGCTAAACTGAATCTCTACGGGATGTCTAGTTTCCATTTTCATTGTTGGAATCAATTCAAACTCATTCCCCTGCATTCCACACTCCGCACATGAGTGTTCCTACCCCCAAACGTTTCGCTTGTATGCGTATTACGCACTATGCGATATATTTGTAATCACCAGGTGGCGCCATTAACTATATGCATAAAGCAAATGGGAGCTATTAGGCCTATTTCGTTTACAATTAAAAACAGTAACTGTGCAAAAAATAACTTTGATTACCGATAATTTGTAACGACTAAAGATTTACATCATCTTTTCATATGTGCCAATTAGTTGCATAAGTCTACAATCACCTTCCATTGGGTTAAGGAAGTATGTAGTTTAGGGTTCAGGACAGCTCACTGAGACGAGTTTTTAGCGAACGTGAACTCACAACTGTATGGCTTGAAACGTTACATCCTTATTACTGCTAACAAGTTTGCTATATGTTATCGCCGTTTCGTCTGTCTGTCTGTCGTCTGTATGTCTGTAACGTTTGTGCAACCTACTCAGCCGGTTGAAATTTTCCGCAATTTTTCTTTGCCGTTTGGTTTCTTAGCCATCCATTGAAAATCATAGAAAATTCTACGGAGATCGGGGGATTTAAATGCAAGAGGGGTAGCGAAATAATAGCGATTTTTGATATTTGGAATGCTATAACTCCGAAACGGTGCAAGATAGGAGTTAAGTTAGTATTAATCACTAATAGGAAGTCGTATATGGGCTTTCGATTGGTACCAAAATTGGTGACCTTGAATGGCCTTGAACGGCGAAATGGCCATTTTTGCGTTAATTTTACCGAATTCGGTAATTTCAAGGGCGTATTGCGTAAAAGTGGTTGACAAAGCCATAACTGTGGACAATTTACGATTATTATGTCTAGTAGTAAACGTCTGCAGAGAGACCGTGCGACGCCCAGAGTATGAATTCCTAGCAGATTCATAAATGCAAGACTTAATGCGCAGTACTTGCCTAGCTATCGTTTTGATAAGAAGTCATATATGAGCTTTCGATTGGTACCAATATCGGTGACCTTCAATGACCTTGAATTGCGATGGCCCTTATTTTGCGTTATGTTACCGAATATGGTAATGAGCCTTATTTTGCATTATTTCACCAAATTCGTGTACGATGTCGTCGTAAAACAATTGCTAGGCTTACCTCGGTTTCAAAATCTACTTTTGATAGTTTTTGACCATATCAATACCATCTGCACAATTATTCAGCGATTATTTAGGCAAAACACACTCTGATAACTGGGCTATAACTGATAACTGATAACTAGGTGCATAGATGATTGGGTGCACTGCATAGATTACCATTGACGCTTAGTTATAGTAGAAATTAGGAACTCAGTTTAATAATGGACATAGGCACTGGCCTCTACGTGTACGTGTCTTCAGCACAGGTGACAGTTCTGGATCTGAACTGTGTGCCCATATTCTGAAATAACTTGCAAAAGCTGCATGGTGTTTATGGCACGTTTCGATGGTGTTCACGCGTTCGGTTATAACTGCGCCGGAAGTGAAGCGATTTGGATGAAAATTGTGGCACACTCCTAGTATATTGTTAATTGCCGCTGGTCCTGGCAAGGGACTCATTGCCATCACCTGTCGAATTACATTGAACCATCTGTCTACAGCGGCGATGCGCCTAGTGTCAAATTACTTTCACCACTTGTTATTTTTGGACGCCCACATAGACAGTCGCACAGATAGCCAAGCTCTTCGAGCCCAGTACTGTATTGTGTTCATTCAACACAATACAGCCATCTAGTTCTACTTTATGTATGACGTCAGAGATTTCTGGGGTAGGATATGCATTGCCGCTGGTGAATTTATTTAATTAGCGATAGTCACAGCAAAATCTAACTCTTCTTTACCATTACGACCTTTCAACACACAAACTGTGGGACTGGCCATTTTGCTATCGGATGGGCATAAAAACTCTATAAGTCCAATAAATCCTGAATTTGTCTGGCGACTTTTGGTTTTTAGTGAACGTGTACTCGCGTTCACGTTCGCTATATGCTATCGCCATTCCGTCTGTCTGTCTGTCGTCTGCAACGTTGGTGCACCCTACTCAGCCGGTTGAAATTTTCAGCAATTTTTCTTCTGCGTTTGGTACCTTGGCCATCCATTGACAACCACGGAAAATTTTACGGAGATCGTCCCAGGGGAACCCCTCCGTCGGGGGTTTAAACGCAAGAGGGGTAGCCAAATATAGCGGTTTTGGAGCTTTCAGAGGCCATATCTTAGAAACGGTGCAATATAGGAGGTAAGTTAGTATTACTCACTAATAAGAAGTCGTATATGAGCTTTTGATCGGTACCAAAATCAGTGACCTTGAATGTCGAAATGGTCCATATTTTTCGTTTCTTCACCGAACTTGGCAGCTTTCAAAGTGGATTGCGCCAAAGTGGTCGAAGATAAACGTAAACATTCTGCAACAGAAATATAGCCCAAAGCATCTAGTTTTTAGCGATATATACTTACGATGATACAATATACTTGATATCGACAGTTTAGAATCATAGGAGTGTCACTTGAATTTTCACCTGTGCCCGTCTGAAGTCATTGGATAATCTATAACGGTGTTTGTTGCGGCTGGCACTCGCCAGGGGGGCTGCTGCTGCTGAAGTCCGTCGGAACGACCACGACATTGCACTACTAGGTATCAGCACGCTTCGGTAAGTGAGACCGGAGATGATTCCGAAGTCCGAATGCTGAGGCACATACTCTACTGCAGTGGGGGCATTGTGGACCCGTGTTGGGCTTCATGGATGCTGCATGACGACTAGCATGTCGCTTCTCGGAGGCACTGATCCAGTTGTTTTTGAGCTTGTGTAGCCCCTCCTCACAGATAGCCCTCCACTCGTCTCTGTCTGCTGCAGCCGCCTCCAGGTTAGACAGGTCGATGCTGCACCTCAGCAGGATTGATTTGACATGATCCATGAACCGCTTCTTGGACCGGTTGGCTGGCCGTTGTCCGGCTGACAACTTACCATAGAGCAGGCGGCGAGGCAGGCGGTTGCTGGGCATACGTATTACATTTCCGAGCCAGCATAGCTACCGCTGCACTAGGAGATGAGCATCTGGTGTAATTGCAGCCTTGGAGAACATCTCTGTGTGTGGGACTTTCTGCCACCAACGGATGCCAAGAACAGTCTGGAGAGAGCGAATATGAATGCCTCAAGTGCCTTGATATGTCTCCGATAAAGGGGTCCATCCTTCGCAGCCATAGAGCAGCACCGAGACACAAACAGCCTTGTAGACAGCCACCTTGGTGGGTATAGTGAGGTTGTGGTTGATGAAGACTCGGTGCAGCAGTCTGCCGAAGGCAGAGGAGGCAGCTTTGATACCGTGCTCAACTTCACTGTCCAGGCTGCAGTCATCTCTCAGAATACTGCCTAGGTATGTGAACTCATGAACCTGTTGGAGGACATCGCCGTGTACTGAGAATGTGTGTGCAGAAGAATCGCAGTTATAGGCAAGGGGCAGGACTTTCTTTGCGTTGACAACAAGCCCGGCATGACTGTATGTGGTTGAGAGTACGTTGAGGCTGCTCTGGAGGCCAGAAGCAGAGTGAGCAGGAACAGCGGCATCATCGGCATACTGCAGTTCAAAGATCCGGTCACGAGAGACCTTGGTATCTGCTTTGAGCCGGCGGATGTTGAAGAGGCTTCCATCCAGACGATGTATAAAAGGAACGCCAGCATCTGAAGGGAAGCCATCCCGACTGGCCAGGGTCACGGCGACCAGGAAAAGATTGAAGATAACAGGGGCCAGAACACAGCCCGGCTTTACTCCAACCAACACATCGAATGGGACTAACAACTGGCCACCAACAGCCACCTTCGCCTTCATGTTGCTGTGGAATTCCTGCAGTACTGCAAGAAAATTGGGAGGACAGCCAAATCTGCTAAGAATCTGCCACAGCAGCTGCCTGTTCACAGTGTCAAAGGCTTTCGTCAAGTCGGGGGCAATGCTGTCGTAAGAAGACGTCATGAATTCTATATTATAGCATCTAATTTTGCGCGATTTCATACTTTAATTAATTAGTTGGATAATTTAGTAGTCTTAATGATCATATGATTATATAAAGAAACTAATCTACGCAAAATACTAAACTTAAATGATATACATTAGATACCAACGTTAGGCTTTGATCACTATATCGTATTTTATAGGGCCATGACTATGAATAACTGGTTATGACAATATCTAGTCGGTAACGTCTGCCGAGGGACCGCACGACGCCTACGAGGTGAGATGAGCCGGAAATCTATAAAAGGGCGAGTACAACGGCATTTATCATTGAGGAACTGATAAGATCTGAAAGGCAAATATCGACTGTGCTGTGCTAAAAGCGACATTTTTCCATTTTCATTTTTAGCAGATTATGTTGCTACACCTAATTACCCATCTTTTATAAAAATTTTACAGCATATTTTTACTTGTAAAAAAGTTTTTAAAGTTTTAATTTTTATTCTCAAAGAACCTAAGCGCCAAGGTATTATTTCCATAAGGATGTAAGCGACAGTTCTGAAGTCACAAGCGACAGAAGTTCAATAGTTCATGAAGGTCTTAAGCGACATTACTTCAACGAGATGCCAAAGAACAATGCAATGACATGAGAAAGAAGTGCAGTGTGCAGCAGGTGCTATATGTGCAACAGTGCAATAGTTTGAATAGTAGGAGTACTAGCTGAGCCTATTAATTGACACAATCACACAAATGAGTAACATACTACAGTAATTGCCCCACGATAAGCACAATATCCAACTGTTTCAAAAATAAGCCAGTAAATGCAACAAGAATTATTCTTTACACTTTATAGATGTTATATCGTTTATATCGTTTAATTTGCTGAACGAAGTAACTTCTTTTTTGATATTTTGAATTACATGTGCGATATCGTCATAAAGAGGTTCACTTTCGCTATGTCATCTCCTGATGAGTTCTTGTAGTACTTCAGGCAGTACTTCATGTAGGCCTTAATACGTTTGGCTTGATGCCTGGGGCTGCACGAGTTTCGTGCATGTCCACTTTACATAAGCCAGGTTTTTCGTCGAATATGTCGGCAGATTCATCGAGCAAAGTGAGAAACTCGTGTTTTTGCTCGGGTGATAAGTGGGCAAGTTTTGACTCATCGATTCTACTACTCGGCATATTAGGCAGTATTAAATACTGGCAAAGTTCCTAAATCTTCATCATATTCGTACACAATGAAGCAGTTATTCACGACATCATAATTCACACGAGCATGGTACGGTCTGGGTAAATTTGCATGTAGCCATCGACGTTCTGGTCCAGTTCTGTCAAATATGAATATGGTGATTTGACCTTCGTGATGGTTCCTGGACCTTGACATTTCTTTATCAGTTTGTTGGTAGAGTCTGGGAGCAACATATGTCCTGTGGTCCACAGGACATATGTTGCTCCCAGACTCTACTCTACTTGAAAATGCTTATTGGTAGCCTTTTCGTTGTATTGGTCAACGTACCTCTGCTGCTCAACAATGGCATGGTACACTGCGAAATCATGAATATCTTTACGATTGGACTGCAGCTCTGTTAAATATCCAGAGACAGATTTTCCTACTGTCTGTGAAATTTGATTTTCACTAGTCCATGACTCCTTCAGCAATTTGAGAGGATTGGTCGGTGTTCTCCCCATCATCATCAAAAATGGACTCACACCTAGGGTCTAATTTTTGGATTTGCGAGTACACCACAAAACGTTCGAAAGCAATTTATGCCACTGTTATGGGTGATCTCTGCAAATATGATGCAGTAATTTCTTGATACTCTGCTGTGTTCTTTCGATAAGAGAATTTGCTTCTAGGTGCAGCGACACAGACCAGCGACGACTACACTCAAACAACTTCATAAACTGTTGGGTAACGTCTGCGGTAAAGCAAGTTCTCTGGTCAGAAGTATGACTGTACTGGCATCAATAAGAGAAAATACCTGCAACAGACAATCACACACTGCTTTAGCTGTTGGAGAACGCAGTGGGAATGCAAATGGAAATCTGGTATGGGAGTCAAATAGTGGTCTAATGATATCCATATATAAGTGAGAGAATGGCACTGGATCTCTCGGAATCACTGAAATCGGCACTCTGTTCTTGACAAGAGCTCCGGCCTTCTGTTGACAACTAAGACAGCTGTCCACATATTTCTTAGTAGTCTCAGACATGTGCGGCCAATAGAAATTCTGACACACTTTCTCCATTATGTGTTAGTGACCGTGATGAGCGATGTCATGTGCCATATGACAAATTTTATTTCTACGCCCTTCTGGCACAAATTTGGTCAACGGATTGACCCATGACCTTGTCACGATCGTACATCAGACCATTTTTAATGTGAAAGTTACCTTTATGCTTTTTAGCAAGCAACCACGCATTACGTAAGCTTGCGTCTAGAGAACGGCCGATTTGGGTAAAACGGCCGATGTCCGATGTTCTGATATTGAGGCGAAAAAATTCTGATGTTTGATTCCGATTCAGGTGTTTAGTTATTCACCAGAATTAGGACGCAACGCTGACACATGAACAGTCTAGGCATTGTTCTTAGTGAGACCGTCGCGCCGGTTTCACTTAGTGCACCTAGTGTTGTTACGACCACCGAACTTTCACTGCCATCACGGTGGTTGGCTACCACCGAACCAACACGGTGTTTTACAGTGTTCTCAGTGGTCTTTATGGGTGCTGTTTCCTGAAAACTGCCCCTCACTATTCCGCAGAGCAGCGATAGTCATCTAAATGCGTCGTCATTTGATCCCACGTGAACGCAGGACAGCAGGACACCGTCCGCCCTCCCCTGCCCCTCTTCTTCCCCACTCACAAACGACAGGACTGCCGGGACAGTCTATAGGCACTGTACTTAGTGAGACCGTCGCTACGGCAGATCGGCGATAATTATCTAAATGATGGTCATTTGCCGCCTGAAAGACCCCCAACATACTGCCGTCGTGCCGTCCACCACACGCAAATAACACGAGCTTCAATTCCGTGTCACAACGGTCGCGTCTGACATCTGGCCGTCGCGGTGTCCTTTACGACGACGTCCGCCCGTCCGCCGGACGACCACCCATATCGCCGACTGCCACGATGATCGTCGGCGTGGGTGGTCGTCCGCGGCGGCTGGCACGGACTGACTTTAATGTCGTTGCACGCTGCTTCTATTTGCCTTTTATAAAATCGATATCGGCGATCTGTGGTGAAAGTTCGGTGGTCACTGATTGTTTGACTACAGTGTGAGACAGAATTATGTCGACATCTGTCATCATATCGCAAGTTGCAAAAAGTGACCTCAATAAACGGTGCAGTGTTCTCATATCCATGACGTGGATATGGCCTCAGTTTAAGTGACACAAGTGTTGCATCAACAGATTCACCAATTGCAGCTCTGATTCTGATAGTGCCCCATTTTGGTAGGTCAAGGTCCTTGATCAGATCATTTTTGATGAGACACTGCACCATCATGTGCGGATCCAAGGGGGGAGGGGCGGACCCGGCGCGCGCCTCCCCTTATTTTCAGAATGGAAATGATTTATACCGTGTGATGCTATGCTAGCGCAGAATACGCTGTCGTTGAGTGTCTGTCTGTCTGACCGTCTGTATGTCTGTCTGACACAAGCCGGCACTGTACAAAAAAGGCTAAACATAGGATGACGCAAACAACGCCATACGAGGTGACAGGATTTCAACTGACATAGCACGTTGTGCGGTCCCTATGTGGTAGTGGAGCTTCTTGTTTATATTTATTGTTCTATAAGGCTTTCCTGTGTACAGCCAGTTTCATTGCCGTTGTCGACGCCAGAAATTGTATTGAGTCACAGGAAGCATTGAGTCACATTTTCTTATCTTGACATTTCGATTGGTGGCAGTCTGATGGCATTGATAAGGTCGTCAGATGGGCTATATAACAGTGTTCACCATCGCCAGTTCTTGATTGCTAGCCCCATATGGGCTCTGGAGCAGTAATATGCCGTGACTCGTGTTGATTTCGGCGCTATATAAATTGTTTGTTTGTGTGTTTACTTAACTGTCTTCGTCACTTTCTTCCTTCTTTACTTCCTTCTTTCCTTATGCTTTATCCCTTACTGATTTACTTCCTTACTTGTTTACTTCCTGATTTATCTATATAATCCTTCTAGAATAGACCCATTCCATTTCCAAGCTGGAGGTCGTAGGAGGTGACCAAACATGGCTTTAGTTTTTTGTGTTAATTTTATATTGTAGGATATTTTGTTACAGATGCACGTTTGCGTTTGTTGTGTTTGTTTTCGTTTTTCAGTATTAAGCCAAGAGATTAGTTCGGAACAACGTCTCCAAAGTGACCTATTTTGTGTCGGGTGGGACGTAAAACCTTAACTCAATCAATCAATCTTAATTGCTAATTATGACAGTGTACTAATATTTTCACTGGAAGCACTTAACTTTGCTATATTTATTAAGAGAATCATTTGTTTTATGTGAATATGTTATATTTGTTAACATGACAGATTTGCATGATATGGAGACAAATGCTGCTGAAGGGCTGCCTCTGCGAAGTCTGTCTACTTCATTAGTTTCCCAGCAAGTTTCTGATTACCAGCATAGAATACCATCACCAGAGCAAGTTTCCAGGTTATTTCAGTTGTCAGATGATCAGACATTTCCCTGACAGTCACTCTGAGTCAGAGAACCTCCAGTTGAGTGTTAAGCCTTGCAGGCTTCCTACAAATACAAATAAAGAACTCGATTAAATCTGGTTACAATTACAGTGGTCTGTAGAATACCTCATGTGCTAGTAGAAAATAAAACACTACTAAATATGACTTGATAGGCGTACTTTTGATAAAATTGTCACCAGCAGTTAAGTTAATTATTACAGCATATTTTTTAAACAACGTGGTATAGTTTTAAGCAATGAAAGGTTTACAACACCTCAGCACATACACAAAATTGTGAGCAAGATGCAAACATAGTCTCTCTGACCAAATAACTGATATCAGACTCAAACATGCGAGAATTTGATGTTTCCTTAACTTTACGCTCGTGTTATTCCTAAACTATACGCATCTTCTAGCCTGTAAGGACTGTCGGCGGTCTGCCACATGCCACAAACGGCTTTGAAACATTTCGTTCAGATATCATATAGGATAACATATAGGTTGTCAAATATAGCACACTTCGCATATCCGATACGTGATAACTACTTCCAGTCTGAAACCCTGGACCCCGAATCAAATGCACCTTTACACATTCCTTCAAGGTCTAGCAATTGTTATGACCTTCCAACGTTTACTGACATTTTCATGTTACTTTGCATGCTACAAGTCCAATATGGCCGCTAAAACGACTTCTTATTCTAGTTTTGTCCACCCATTATGACTTTCATGCTGTTTCCCACCATGGCGCATTTCTTACAGCATTTCAGACCATTTTTGCACTTTGACGATCACATCCAGTTTCTAATTCTAATATATGTAAAACAACTGCATTTTATGCACACTGTTAACGGCGACGGATCGCAAAATTATAAAAGGCAGTGTTAATCACACTAACATAGCCTGAATGTCAATGTTAGTGTGGTTAACATTGCTTTTTTATAATTTTTGCGGTTTTCAATCCTGTCATCATGCCAAATGTGCCGATCGGGCAAACCGTTGCCAAGATATCTCAATTTTGGATTTTTCAAGATGGCGTCTGCCGGCATCTTGGATTTTAAAATTTTTTAATTTTTAATAGTCGGAACGGTCAAGAAGGACGTGCTGCGTCAGTGTCCCACATTTTATCGAAATCGCTTAAACCATGGCGGAGATATGTCAGTTTTCGATTTTTCAAGATGGCGGCCGCCGCCATCTTGGATTTTTGAAATTACAAATTTTTAACGGTCTGAACGGTCCAGAACGTCGAACTGCTTGTACTGCGGCCGAGCTATGGAGATTTTTCGAGATGGCAGTCGCTGCTATCTTAAATTTTTAAAATTTCAAATTTTTAATGGTCAAAATGGTCT
>Ga0209780_1002476_pt1 | contig 13158 bp, 10 predicted proteins | sample WorMetexBAHAMAS2_FD_187384 | JGI IMG/M metagenome (GOLD analysis project Ga0209780, IMG submission 187384) | Marine gutless worms symbiont microbial communities from Max Planck institute for Marine Microbiology, Germany - Inanidrilus exumae... | ecosystem: Host-associated > Annelida > Digestive... | reverse complement strand
ATCGCGCCTTTCGCTGCACTGCACCTGCTGTCTGGAACTCTCTGAACAGTTACACTGTAGATAGTGGCTCTCTCGCCGTGTTTAGGTCTAGACTCAAGACATTCCTATTCCGTAGGACTTTCAATCAGGTTTAGTTCGCACGACTGTTCCTGTCCGCTAGCGCCACGGAAGTCTTTTGACATTCTGGCGCTTTACAAATCGGATTATTATTATTATTATTATCTGAAGGCGATAAATATATACCGGATTGGCGATTCGCGGCTGCGGTTTCGCTGTTGCCGGTTGACCGTTTGCGATGTCAAACGCGGTAACGTTCGGCTGAGTTGTGAACACGGAGGACGGAGACTTCTTGTCAATACTGCAGTACAGCATACGCCGCCCGTCCTATCGCTCCACTCAACCACGCAGCTCAACGCAACCTTTGTGTACCGCGTGTCGACAGAAACGGACAGACGATCGGGCAATTCGTTGGGCTTTTGATCTACTAAAGTGAAGCACTCGTCCATGGCCGTCGCCAGGACTAAAACATGGGGCGGAGTCGGGTGGTCGGATGGTGTGGGGAGGTCTTCCCTTTCCAAAAACTGGGAGAAGAGAATTGTAGGCAGTTGCAACAAGGCAACAGACGGCCAGTTTGGGAATTAGTGTCTTGAAGCGCGGCAACGTCATGCCTGACCGACCCTTCTTATCCCTGAAAGCTTAACGGATCTGCGCATCAATATCAGGCAAAGTGGGGTGGGCATGGAGTGGACACCCGAGTGCACCCTATGGCCACTACCCAGCACTCGTCGCTGCTCGCGCATCGAATCACGTTGTGTGGTCGTCGACGTCCATGTTCACGATTATACTTCAAATGATCACGCAAGGTGCCTTTGATGTTGCGACTTGTCTTCTGTTAGCTGAGACGGTCCCCGCTGACAGACAGACAGACAGAGAGTTGCATAACGTCGCGGGGCACTGTCCAGTTTCGCAAAGAAAATTATCCAACTCGCTCCAACTGAACATGGATAATGGATTTAGCCAGTTCGACTCGGTTTTCTCCTCCATTAGGTCCGGAACGGGACCGTTGGTGGCAAAGTTTTTCACGACACCCGACCAACAGCGTTAGAGCAATGAAGGAGATTCAGACACATAGTCCTATCAAGGAAAATCGCCCATTGGCTCGTCGTTTCTTCATCCTGAGGGCATAGGCGCTGCTCCCCTGTACGCCAGCACCCAGACTCCAGTACCGCAATCTAATACAACGCTTAATGCAACTTGAAGAAGCCGGCACTCACAGAGTGCAAAAACCCACGCCGGGGGAAACCCAGCGTGGCTTATATAGCGTCAATATTGCGTTATGTCTGAAGATGCATGACCTTGACCTTTTGGCCCCAAAATAAACGGGTTTCCAGGACTCATTGTGGAACATTTGTACGTCAAGTTTGTACATCGGTTTCTGAGATATCATCTAAAAACAGACAGACAGACAGACAGTCGTGAAAACCATAGTCCCGCGACTGCCGTAGACGTGGGTGATAAATCTAATGCAGAGATTACCAGTAATTAACGAGTCAAGATTGTGAAAATGTATCAAACAGAAATGTACCAGAAAGCGGGCGTCTTGCTGATGTGTTCGAACGCTGCAGAGTGATTGACGTTAATGCCAGCTGGCAAGTCGATCTTCGGACTTTCACGAGCCTTCTTAGTTTTACAGTTAACGTCGAACAGGGACAACTTCTGCAGACGACCACATTTGGAAAAATGAATATTAACGAAAGACTGAGTTAAACCCTAAGGTTCAAAAATGGCAACACATTATCACTGCAGAGTACAAAACTGAGTAATATACATAGGATGAACTGACGTTACAGTACAGTAATCTATGGTCACGATACGACCTCCTTGTTGTGAGGCATGATGTGTCGTACTTGCGAAGTTAACTTGTGAAGATTTGTTGCGTTATTTTAATAAAATTGAATCAGTAGGTTTCAGAAAAGCTTCCTGTTAGCGCCAGAAAGCGATATCAAACTAACATTTCCTTGCCCCAAAACATGGCGGCCAGAACAGCTGGCACAAATAGTAATGAAGAAATTACGTAACTGTCACCCTAAGTATACCTGCTATCATAACACGATATTATGTAGCTACGACTCGTATTAGTGTTTATTTTGTCAATTCTAATCTGTACGTTTTATTACCCATGGCCATGGGACTAGTTCTTATGGGTGCTATGACCATAACCACACTGTCACTGAGCAGGTGCTTGCATGTGCTATTACTACACGTCGAGCTGTACTGAATGGCTGGATGTTCCTCAGCAAGTGCAGTACAAACTCTGCGCAACTGGTCACTGGTGTCTGCAGCGCCAAGTTCCACAGAACACGATGAAGTGCCGCATCCCGATCCCCGACACTGCTCATCGGTAGCATCTGTGGTCTTCCAGCTGTTATGAGCTGTTCGTACCACTTACGATAGCCTACGATATAATACGAGATGATATATTTACGTACGCTCAAAAGCTGACGAAGAGTTAAGCTACCAAGAAAGGAAAAAAATAAGGGAAAACTATAAAAAAATTGCATCACGCATCACCGGCATTCAGAGTTTGGCGCTGGACCTTCTGAGTGGAAGGTTTGATGGTCTGGAACTAGCTACCGGAGAGTCCTCGAGATCCAACACGTTCCTTTAGTGTAGTAGTTACCGATGTGATCTGATAACTTTTCTCAGTCAACTGTGTACACAGTGCACTGGAGGCTTTAACGTTATGCGCTATGTAAATTCACGATTAACACTAACATTCACATTATACAACGGCAGTCAAACCGCCTTACCAAGCCTTTGCTTTTCGCTGCCGTTTTAAATGCTTTCCAGTTCTCAGCAATAAGAAGGCCGGCGTATATTTTGCCAACCGTCAATTTCTCTTCTCCAAGCTCTGCACGACATAAATGCGATCCAATTGTATCTCTACTACACAAGCAAACTACTCGCTTGAATTCGATTGTCGTATTAGTTTTTATAATACCTACCGTACGCACTCTAGTGTAGGCCTGCATGTTATTGCTTAACAGTTGAAGTGCCAACTTTGAAACATATGACGTTAAGCCAAGATCACTCATCACAACAGACATGTACCGGTATTTGCTACATGAATTACTTAGGCTGATCAGCACGCGTACAAGATACGCTACATCATAAATAGCCAAAATGCGGGCAACATATTGTTTATGTTGCAAGACGACTCCTTTACTATAGTCCATGCACTGCTGACGCAGGAGGATGCAATAAAGTATAAGTACCGTCTTTCGGCGGAACGAGAATGGTGTTCATTTTAGGTCCCTGTATCGGCCACAGCTGCGCGATGCTTTCCCTGAGTTCTTCATCGTTCTTGTCCATTTCTTCGACTGTCACACATCACAACAGATACATATGCACGTACCTATGTCGATACACTGGTGCCGATTCACACCCAGAGAAACGGGCTCAGTGGATGCGTAGCACTAGGAACCACAAGAACTAGCCCCAACCGCCTATTGTCTCCACTTGTCAGAAGCCTTTTTAGGCTGAAAACACACAAAATACAAATTGCACTTTAGGCCATGGCTATACGGGCATCACGCCGGGAAGATTCCAATCCCCATTGCCGGGATTTGACGGGCCGCTTCATGACAAAAAGAGGCAAGGAAGGGGAAGGGGAAGGAGCAAAAATGGAGGGAAGAGGGAAAAGAGCGACTTGCATCCATAGAGAAAAGGAAAAAGTCGGCGCCCATGAGCCGATATTTTACGGTGTACCATACTGACGTTGTTGACTGGACGACAGGACGGGAAAATCAATCTGCCTGTAAAAATACCCGTTTCAAAAATCCCAAAGATATCTGTTTCAAAAATCCCTAAGGCTTTGTTTTGGCAGAGTTTGTTTAACCTGAGGTTATTCCGGAAAGCTACGCTAGCTGCGCAAAAATCAAAATTATACCAGTACATTGAATTACTACACGGAGTAGATCCGCTTATCTCGGTTCACGTGAATACGCACTGAAACCAAACAATGCCAAATTATGCGATAGACAGAGTGGGCTACCCTTCGTTTCTTCGAGCTTGCATTTAATATTATTGTGTGCATCATATTGCGTGTCACTATAATGTAGTTCTGCACTCGTAGAAAGTCAGCACAACACAATTTAACGCAGGTAAAGTAACACATACTAACAGTTCAAAGCAAATCGGTCCGTGAGACTGCACTGTCATAATATGTTATCTTAGCCGACAGAAAATATGTAAGAAAAGAAAACGTCATTGACTACAAATGAAAACTGGATGTCGCCGGCCTCAACGCATACAAGGCCGGATTGAGGCATAGGGGAACTAGGCTATGGCCTAAAGTCCTGTGTTTTCAGGGACCCCGCGCTAAGAAAAGTTTTTAAAATATTGTGCATTTTGTCCATTCTTGGCTGTTGCATTGCATAAGCGTCCAGCCAGAGACAGCGACATAATACTCCAATCCATCAGCCAGTGAGTGTTTGCTGCATACATGTTATCGCTATGATGGGCCCCTCAAAATATTTTGGCCCAAGGCCCCTAAAAGTCTTGATCCGGCCCTGAGCGCATATAAGTCGGATGCATCACTGAAGTGCCTCGGCAACGGGTATATGAAAGAAGGAGTGACTAAAGACCGACCGGGCCCCATGCGGATATAGAGTGATTCGCGAATGAGAGCGAGCAGAGTGGTGCTGAAGTGGACCGTTCCGTCTTGAGCGACAGGCATGTTCATCCGGATCAGTTTCTATAGCATAGCATAGTAAGTAAGTAAGTCAGTACGTAAGTAAGTTTATTGGAACACCTTTGCAACTATACATGTACAGCTAAATAGATCAATAAAATACTATACAGGATACAATAACACACAAGTTAGCAATCAGTAAAAAGACAGTAATTGAAAAAACAAAATACTATGATCATAAAACTTAAAACCGAAAGGTAAATATGGACAAGAGTAGAAGAACTAGGTTGACAGTTGACGCATGACAGTTTTGATGATCCATGAGAAAAGCGGTGCCTCGAAGCGCAAACGCGCCATTACGCAGCAACGTGAAGAATTACAAATACGTCGGTCCTCGTAGTACGCCGGCCGCGTCGCCTGCTGCCCCCTGGTGAATTACGTTGCATATGCGCCGCGCGCTCTATTAAGGTTAGAAAGGATGGTACAACCGGACGGACGGATAGACGGACGCCAGACCGTTACATTACACTAACCGCTAGACGCGGCCAACGTAACAAGGGGCTGTGTGGGATGCAGTTGACGTTGGCAACACCAGGTCGCCGAAGTGACGTCGTATGCGATCGATTTCACCGATTATTAATAGTACGGCGCGATATCAACACAACGTGGCAGCGACACACACTTAACGCAGTAGGCAACCGCAACGTAAGGTTATATCACGCCTCAATGCACACTGTTCAGAATAAAAGTGGTCAAAAAGATAAAGGTAAAGGTAGTTCCGTGTTCCCTAAGCACTGTAGTGGCCGGTGCTGATCTCCGTCTTCTAGACTGATAACCCGCGAGTGACATTAGTTATGTATATACGTTACACCTGGCGGCGGCTGTCAGTACTCTCCGCCAGGCCCGCGGTTACCTTTCCAACCGCATAGCGTCGCCACCATTTGGCCAGTACTTACTGTCTTCGCCCATGGAGGGATGGCCAAGCTGAGTTGACCTGGGTGGCTGGATAGACGGTCACCCATCTACTAACCGGGCCCGATGTAGAGCAACTTCGTTGATCGAGTCCAACGAGCTACCACTACGCCACGCCGGCACCTCTAAAAAGTGACCAACTCAGGGGAATCCCCACGGGTCCCGTTGGTCCCAATGGGTAAAGGGAATTACCAGATGGGAGTGGGAAGTAATGGAAGTACTAATTGCCTCCCGGTCACTTCAAGTTGAGACTACTCGTGAAAGAGCTGCATGGCGGACAACGTACGCGGTAAGCAAGCCTGTACGGACACTTTTTGCCGAATCCAACCGGAGGCTCCATATTTCGTAGCATGTTGTACATGTCCGTGTAGTGAATTCTCCCACTGCAATAGTACAATACAATTATCCGTCTTATCATTATCATTATCATTATCATCACGGTTCGACGTACATAAGGTACATAAAATAAATATAAACTAGAAAACATAGGCAGCCGTATCGCCATGCGCACCCAAGCCGGGTGCGCTTGATACCCCTGTGACCTTGACCTTTGACCTTTTGACCACAGGGTCAGTGCATGCCGAGATCCTGCCATGGACTATATGTCTACCGACTTGGTGCTGATAGCTCGAGCTGTTTTCCTTTTAGAGCGTGGACAAACAGACAAACAGACAGACACGACTGGACGCCCTACCACACGCCGGCGGCTATACAGCCGGCGTGGTAATAAAAATAAATGTAATACAAATATTACACTAAATAAAATCAGCACCAGACACTGCAGTACAATCGTGTATATGACGTCGTAGGTGAAGATATAGTTGCTGGTTGAAACGTTTCAAACAGTCCACGTTAGGTCTATAAATAGTAGCATCTGAGTACAGAATGACTGCAGTAGGCTACAGCACGTGCATGGAATACCTTGCCGATGGATCGTACTCGCCCCAGACACGAATGTACTCGTCGAGGTGATGAGGTCCGAGTATGGAAGAGTCACGTGTTAAATAGTCGAAGTTGTCCATGATTACGGCCACGAACAGATTCAGCATCTGCAGCCCAGCATTCAGCCACAATTGACTCATTTCTCATTCAATATTTGTCTGATTACTTCGCCGTCGGTAGGGATGCAAAGTATTGCGGTCGGCGTGTCTGTCTGTCTGTTAGCATATCTCGAAAACCAGAGGAAAAAATGTCACGAAATTTTCTGTACATGTTATCTGTGACCGTGACTCAATCCTCTTCTGATGATAATGTGATGTTATGTACTTCCGGTTTTGTGGATGCCGTCACGTTTGCACATAGTGTAGCGATTAGGCCAAAGAATTACACATGCGTGCTGGCGTACATCTGCCGTTTCCGACCGATATTTCTGTCGTCGACGTTTTGCGCTAACGTAGGCAACAGATAGTTGCCTACGTTATTGCAACACGTCGACGACAAGCTCTCAGTCGGGGAAATATACAGGATGTAATCCGTTTGGAGATCGAGATTTGTATTTACGAGAAATTAATCAGAACAAAACAGTGATATGAACGGCCATAGTGTGCAAGCAGCAAACTCTAGCAGCTAATCGATTGGCTGATAGACTTTGCAGCTTGCACGCTTCGGCCGTCCGTCTATGGCGGACGAGTGCATTCGCTGACGGGAGAGGTGACAAGTCGGTGGCATAACCGTGTAGCTATTTATACGGGAATAGCGCGGGACTGCGCGAACAAAGCGACGCTACAGAAGCCGGGGCGAAGTCTACCATCTATTATTGCATTTTGTTTACTGTTGAAGAGTACTCGTACATATAAGTAACACTTTGACGGCGTTAAACAGTCCCATCATGACAGTCGAATCAACAAATCTGCAATATAGCAGACAGCAACTTCAGCCCAAGTGCCGCCACCTGGCGAACTCGACGAAACGTATGCGTCGTCTTAGATTCTGGCCCATTGGCTCCATTACGTGAAAACATGACACCATACATAAAACCGGAAGTACATAATGTATTACACTGTCGTCAGATGAGTACCGAGCCACAGGCGCAGGTAAAGGTACAGAAAATTTCGCGAAATTTGGACGTTTGGTTTGAGATATGCGAACGAACAGACATACAGACACACAGACACGCTGATAGCAATACTTCGCACCCTACAGGGGCGAAATATTAAACAGCGGTAAAGAGTGACATCATCATCATCATCATCATGACAACTTGCTATGGTGTTACCCAACAGGCTTCAATTGGACCGCCACGTTGAGACCACGCATTTTAATTTTAATTTTATTGCTGTTTGATAGTATTTGAGAGTAAAACTATGGATAAACTAGAAAAACGTGCAGTAGTATCGACATGCAGACCAACGCCGGGCGAATGTAAGTTTTGATTGCAGGAGATTACTTACTTACTTACTTACTTGTTGCCACTTGATAACCCTGTGACGTTGTCCTGTCACTTTTTGACCTCAGTGTAGATATGTACAAATAACAAATATGCAAAGATAACATATGGTCTAACTGTAGGGTTAGGGTTAGGATTTGACCTTTGACCTTTTGACCTCAGGGTCAGTGCATTCCGAGGTCCTGCTATGGTCTATATATCTACCGACTTTGGTGCTGCTAGCTCAAGCCGTTTTCCTTTTAGAGCGCGGACAAACAGACAGACGGACAGACAGACAGACTGACGCGACTGAATGCCCTACCCCACTCCGGCGGCTATACAGCCGGCGTGGGTAAAGAGCGATGTTCTTACGAGAAACGAGCAGAAGAAGATGAACGAGACGAAGTATGGAATGGCAAGACCCATGCCGCACGTGCTCGTTCCACCACTACTCGAGTGCGGGTCGCACGGTTTTCCGTCCATGCACGCCAACATGATCTGCTGCCAACTCTCGCCCGTAGCGCATCTGTCGCAAAACCCGAAACATCTACATCATAAAACAGCCGCTATTTCGCGTCAGTGTCGAACTGATCGCACGCACAGCCGACCACGACAGTCTGTGGCGACTACTATCGGCCGTTATGTATCAGAACCAGCTAAATTCCAGCGGCTTATTAGTACTGTTGTTGTTGTTGTTGTTGTTGTTAACAATCAGAATAGTTCAATATTTTCCCATTTTAGCCTAATATAGCCTCCTAATCGCTCAAAAGTCAAAATTGATATTAACCTTTGAACATTAACTGAGGAAATACATTTTTGCATGCCTTCCAGCAGCCTTTTGAATTTTATTCGGAAATTACCATCATGACTCTATCTAAATGTGATTGCCTATTAGACGAATTTTTTTTCCAGTGGAGCTTCTAAAATTCAATCACAATTTTGACATGGCAGTAGGCGAAACCGGAAGTTAGTGAACATCACAGTGTGGCACGGCAGTGCCTACATTGTTTTAGGGCGACCAGATAAGCATACTGGCAATGGTAAAATCAGGTACGTCAGGTCTCCGACCGACTGACAAAATTTGGCTTTGGTAATTATTAAAATTTGTCATTTCTCCAGAACGGTTCAAGCTATCGCAACGAAATTCAGCCGACTGACGCCCAGGCCCACTATGAACCGCATCGTCACTCATGAAAATTTGAATTTTTAAAAAATGCAAGATAGCGGACAGCCGTTATGTAAAAAAAATTAAAAATCATCAGTTCTTAACAAAGGTTCCAGTAGAATGACGCTCGGACCCAATATGAACTCCGTTGGAACTTTAATATTTGAACTTTTAGAAATCGCAGATGGTGGACCGCTTTTTAAATTAATCGCAACGAGGTTTGGTACCTTGACGCTCAGGCCCACTCTGAACTCCATTCGTTGCTTAAAAATTTGAAACTTTCAAAATCCAAGATGGTGGACGGCCTTTATTTAAAAAAAATAAAACGCCATTTCTCTATAACGGTTCCAGTAATCGCAATGAACTTTGGCATGATGAAGCTGATGCCCACTCCGAACTCCACAGCATCTGAAAATTTGTATTTTTTGAAATACAGAAGGCCGACGGCTGTGATTGTGAAAAAGAATAAATCTAAGCAGTGTTGCAAACTTCATTAACTGTGTACGAGAAAACTACTTCCGGTAAAGTCCAACATGACGGACGGCCGTTATCTTTAATTCAAAAACGTTGTAAAACTTGTATCTCCACACACAAAGTTAAATTTTGCATAACCACACACAGTGCCAAAATACACAGATTTCCCATATGACCCTTTCAAAAATTAGAAATATTTTTGAACAGGTTAAGGTGAACTTTTGAAATTATATCTTAGTAATAAGACAGTAAAATATAGATGTAAAATGGCCAGTTTGTAATCACGTGCAAGGGCAACAGAGTCATAGCTCTTGCATGGCAAGCATCAAATGTCGTTGAAAATATTTCCTCAATATAAACGCTAGCGCAACAAGGAGTAAATGCCTATATTGGCACTGCTGTGCAGCGTTTAGACTCTCCCATCCACCAATTTGCCACATGATTTCACTAGTAAGGGCGAGCTGAACGTTTTAGGTGGAGTCCTAAAAAGGTAAAGACTTCCCACACTCGTGTAAAGGCTTCCCATACTTGTTACCGAGTGTTGGGTCAGGAGCTGATCCCAGCCCATAGGTAAATTAAGTCATCCACCCGGCGGTATGCTGTTATTACTTTCCGCCAGGCCTGCGGTTACCTTCCCAGCCGCCGAGCATCACCGCCCTTTGGCTGGTACTCATTTTACCGTCCCACGGAGGGTAGAAGGCTGAGTCGACCTGGGAGGTGGAGTCCTACCAAAGTGATATTTGCCGTTTTAGAGCGATGACTCTGTCGCCCTTACACTTGGTTGTAAACTGGCCAGTTTTCACCATTTATTATACTTAACTGTTTTACACCTTGTCGCGAACCCTTTATAAGTTGTATTCATTTTGTATTGCTGTCTATAGGCGGAGGGACGCATACATATGGATGTAGCACATAAACCGTATAAATCCATTACCGAAAATAATGGAAAATTTCTAGTTAACTGTACCTGTACTTTGTACAAATACATAAATGTAAAATATAGCAGCATGCTTTACATTGCCAATTTTATGTTTAGCACAAGCAAAACTCAACAACAATGCAACTCGAAACTCTGTTCATAGTCATCGAGATAATTAACAAAATAATTTCTTAATTTTAAAGTAAAGGTAGCCGTCGATTACCTGTCAACAGACGCATGCGTATGTAATGAACTTAAAGCAACGGAAACTAGCAATCGATTTGCGTACAATTTCGTGCACATTCGGCGGAATGCTATGTTAAGACATAATTGCATATTTTCGCCGACAGCTCTGCCAAATTTTAACGAACTTGAGTTAGTTTTGCTGTTTTTAAAACGCAAGAAGGAATTTTCACACGCATCCAATAGTCCCAAATAGATTCTTCTCAAGGTGAATGTGCATAAGCACACGACCTGATTTCAGTTTATTGTGAAAGAGTGGCGTGGTATAGCTTTCATCCGACCAGCATATAAATTATATTGGCACCATGCTGTGACGGCGCATGCTAAAGGGTGACGACTTTTTGACTGCCAATAAACATTAGTAAACTTTTCTGTTTATGTTAATAGTGCATTGTACGCTTCTGACTCCTTCGAGTAGGCCTATGAAAGAAAATGTCATCTCCACTAGCTATGAATGATCATTCTCCTTGACATTCACTTCATTGACACACGCCAGTTTGTTACTATTCGGATCGTTATTCGTCGCTCTTTCACTCCGGACTCCAAACCCAACAGCCATTTCCACAACACAGTGCTGCAACTCAACCTGTTGGTCTGCTTTCAAATTTATCTTCTGATACGTTTTCTGTTTTAGTTGTTTCGTTATTTTTACCTTTTCGGTATTTTTAGGCCGCGACGCATGCACGCAGTGCACAAAAATCGGCCTATTGCTACAGATGTCGCACGTGATCTGTGCGTCTGTATGTCGATTACTGTGTGTTGGTCATAATGACTTATATCATGTACTGTGCAAAAACGGCTAAACCGATCGAGATGCCGTTTGGGGGCTGACTCATGTGGGCTCAAGGAACCGCGTGTTAGATGGCGGTCGAGATTCCGCTCACAGAAAGGAACAATTTTATTTTTTTGGCCCATGGAAAAGCATTGGGAGTCACCGCTGCGGTTTACGCAGCAAAAGGGATCATATAATCGTCAATAATGGCATACAGCGAAAGGGACCATTCAATCCCCAATAACGGCACGACATGCAACGCTGCCTTTCGTCAAAATTCACTGACAGCTTGTTTAGGTTTGACAACGGTGATTGAAGACATTTAAGCGTAGTTTAGGTAACAATAACTTGAGATAATTATGTTGATTTCGTGCAGCGTTTAAATAACGTTTGTATTGCAGGTGAACTTCTATAATAATCACGTAGTAAGACGTCGACATGTCGAAACGTGAAGATATAAAAATACGAAAATAACTGTAATAAAATTTAAGTAAACTATATCACTGCAACTTATGAAGACAGCAAGCAACATAAAGCAAATAATTAAATAATAAATAAAGAATATTACGAGTTGAAGCTAACATCGGTTTTAGGTATTACTGCACAACCATGCACGACGTTGGTTTCAGCAACCTCAGTTCATAGCAAGTCTCACAATGACGCTTATGCTGAAATAAAACGTTGATATTTTTGCGAGCTGCAACGTGCGGGGAAAATGTGCAGGAAACGATCATGTCACGGCTGGGAAAGGTGCAGGAAAGCAGGATATCGTGCGAAGGGAACGGAAGAAGTGGCGGCATCTCAAGTTACCTGAAGAGCAACCCGACGGAGTAAATAAACGTCCTGAAATTGTTGTGACGATTAATTTCGGTGCCGGCGTCGAGGCGAATATTTCCAAATATCTGAGCGAGTTTTTAGCAATTCGACGACAAACCAGCAAACAATATACATATGTAGTTATACTGTGACGAATAGCATTTAAAAAACAAATGGACACGTACTGCAGCAGCGGCGCGTGAAAGTGCAGTGCTCAAGTATAGGCCTATAATGTAATTTCACAGCACAACGCACAGTGCTAATACGGTAAAAGTGACGCGAAGCGGCGGCGAATTCCATCTCTCAGTCCTCATTACAAAGTAATGCTAGACTGCAGCGACCGCTAACGCAGATATTTTGTGAATAGCATTAACGACAACAATCATCGACGACGCAACACATCATACATGTTCTACTCAGTGATTGGAAGTTGTTAACTGTATTAGTAGTAACTAGTTCATTAGTTTTACTATTTTAGTGGTTAAAAAGTAGTTAGACTACTTCGAAACGTAGTTATTAACTAACGGTAGTTGACTACATTTTGTAACTACTTTTAACTAAAACGCCTGAAGAAAGCTTGAACTACACTGTGTCTCAAAAAAACGTCCCACCTTTAAACTGTCTCTAACTTTGTCAGATCTTAATCGATTTTCAAAATTTTTGCACTGCTGGAAAGCGTATGAAATTTGCTATAAAAGCCGAATGACAATACCCATCTTACCTTAGGCATGTTGCTACA
>Ga0209780_1002475_pt1 | contig 13159 bp, 6 predicted proteins | sample WorMetexBAHAMAS2_FD_187384 | JGI IMG/M metagenome (GOLD analysis project Ga0209780, IMG submission 187384) | Marine gutless worms symbiont microbial communities from Max Planck institute for Marine Microbiology, Germany - Inanidrilus exumae... | ecosystem: Host-associated > Annelida > Digestive... | reverse complement strand
CACACACACACACACACACACACACACACACACACACACACACATTCTTGTATGTGTGACCAAACGGGGCCAAATTGCCAAACTCCCACCATCGGGTACCTTATTTCGTTTTCATTTCCTAGCTTTATTTTAAAGCGCATTAGCCAGCTGTTTCAATTTTCTGACAGTAATTGACTAGCAGCAAGTGAACATGACTGTTAATTCCACCTGAAACCGGTATATTAGTTTTAGACTTTTTACAATGTAACTGGGGTCAAATGGTCACACAGGTGTATTGTACAGGGTCAATCGGTACACACATTTTAGGACATTTTTCAACAAAAGGGGACAGACAATGAATGCTTTTTTATTTGTGCATTAAATGTTGATGAGTAGGCCTAATATCACCTTATGACACGGATATGATGATGATGATGATATGATCATAAATTTGCAGTTCAATAAATGGACAAAATGACAATGGACTAGCGGAGCTCCCAAAATTGGGGGTTTTCCTTAATTATTTCTGGTCTAATTTTGGTCAAATCTCATAGGCCAACGCAAGACGACATAATGAAAAGCGGGAATTGATATTAACTTTGAGTAAATCAATATGTACTCCAAAAATAAACTCTTAATAAAACAGCAAATATAAACATAAATATCATTGATGTCTGTGCGATGTGATGAGTAATATCACCTTACTATGATGTTAGCTGCTTTCAGTTTGTTACTTCAGTCGGTATTTTATCACTGTCTTTTTATCACTGGTTGGCAGCTAGTCACGCAACTTCGGGGCACGCTGAATGACGACACACAGCAACCGAGGACACACTTTGCTAACTCAGGACACACAAATGCCAATCTAAGAGATAGGACACGGCCTGGTTCCAAGTGACAGCCTGCTCTAAACGAGGACACATTCAATAACTGAGGACACACAGCAACCGAGGACACATTTTGCTAACTCAGGACACACAAATGCCGATCTAAGAGACAGGACATGACGTCGTTCCAAGTGACAGGCTGCTCTAAACGAGGACACATTTAATTACCGAGGACACACTTTGCTTCCAAATATACTTTGAAATATACAGATATTTAAATACCAGACCAGAACAACTGGAATGAAGTTTATAAATATTGCCTATCAAAAATTTGAAGAAAAATGACAGTCATGAACTGGTAAAGTTATCACGGTAACGATCTAAAGACAAGAAATGAATGACCGCTGGCTTACTATGCACAAATAGCTTAGCTATGGCAGATAAACCGCGCGATGCTTGCTTTGTTTTCGGTTAACGTTCAGCTTAATTCGCAAAACCATATAATTGCTTTTGAGCCACCTTATGGGGCATCAGGGATGTGCTTCATACTCAAAACATACCTTTTCTACAAATCATCTCAACAATAGTTTTCCAATCAAGGATAACCCCGGACGGACTTCTTGGTTACCTGGCGCGCTTACCCATTTTTTTGTCAGTTTCTGTGTTGCAATCTTCCGTTAGTTTTGCATCTGTCACTGTATACTGTATGTTTAGTTTCATGTTGTCTTAGTGTAGGTTTCATCTCCACTGTGAGTCAAAAAACCATGCCACCCTACATTCGTGCATAACTTCGGCGTATGTTAACCAATTTTCAAAATTCTTTCACTTTTGGGTTCAGCAAGGAATTTGCAATAAAACTCTTGTCATGTTTTCCACCACACCTTATATATGTTGCTACACTACCTTGCGAAACTTAAAATGCAACTTTTTGCCAGTTTCCCACTACAGCTGCTACAAAAACATACATCAAAATTCATTTATTTTTTAAGTTAATATAATTCATATTATCTGACACATATTACCACAACATGCTTCTGACTCAACATCAACTGCTTGTCATGTGCGAGATCTGCGGCGAGTTCTTTATCTTCCAGCAGAACAATATGTCAGCTCACTGAGCGTGTACAGCCTCCGTGTCAGTGTCACCCATTTAAACATTCCATAACGGGAGACACCCACATTCGTTTTATCAGGCCGGTGGCCCCAACACTCAGATTTGAATCTAGTAAACCGCAAAATTTGCGCTGAAATGCAACAGAGGGTCTACCTAAAAAGTTCATAACGTCCACGGACTGACATTATGGCATGCATGGCATGGCTTTGAGCCACACATCAGCAATAACGTAACAGATGACTAGCATAAACGTCTCCAATGTGCGTTCATGTCGAAGGAGCACTTCCTGAGTATTCAGTTTGACTGCAGATTATACACGTGTATATTTTAATGTGTTAGTTTGGCGAAAATTACAAGTAAGCTGATGCTATTGTGTTAAATACATAAGAATTTCACTATTTTGCATTTGTACATTTCACAAGGTAGTGTAGGAACATATGTAAGGTGTGGTGGGAAAAGTGACAAATGTTATATTGCAAATTCCTTGCTGAATCTAGCAGTGAAAGAATTTTGAAAATCGGCCAACATTTCCAAAGTTATGCCTAAGACTAGAGTGGCATGGTTTTTTTGACTCACACTGTATATCCACTTCTGTTCGGTTTCAGTTTTTATTTGTTGTTGAAAGTTTACGACTGTTTTCTTGTTTCAGTTTCTCCATTAATTTTAGTTCTCACTACACACAATAGATTAAGCTCGACATTTGTTGGTTTCAGCTAGAGCGAGCGATATAACGTTTGCATCATTCTTTCACTCATTCTTACTTTCTGTACGGGATAAACCTAAGACACGAGAAGTATCATGCATTTGATGAAAATGAGGATTAGATTATTTCGTATTACATTATTTCAGTACAAGTCATTAACAGATTTTATGGCATTGTTAAGACGTGTATTCATATTTTAAGATATCGTCAGTATTGTCAGTTGGTTTTGCGTTGTCTATGTTCTACTTGCTCACCATGCAGGTGCACATTTAAACACTATATATGTTGTTGTTATTATTATTGTATTGTTGAATAAAGGACCACGTTTTTGACTCATATGTATACAACATGTTCAAATCTGCTAAGGATACCAAGCACTATAACTGTTCAGGCAGTGTGCTTTTAGCCACTTTGCTCCAACTATTTGCAACTGTCTTCTGCTGACTCATTTCAAGAAATATGCAAAGTTCCATAATTATAATTTGGTCCTTGACAAATAAACTACATGCAGTCCCAAGCTGAAACTTGCAAAATACAATTAAAATTTAGTTTGTATATTGCAGGACAACAAGAAAACATTGTAAAAAGTTCACAAACATTTTAATAGTGTAAAAAGAGCATAAAAATAAAAGCAGTGTCTGTTATTCATTATTCATCTAAAACAACAACTATGCAATGGTTCAATTAAATCAAACATGTATCGTCTTATGAACGTAATAGTTTAAAATGCTAACGAAATACAGTCAAAAACATCACTTGAGATGAGTAATTCGACATTCATTATTTAACATATGCATTTACTAAAACAGCAGTACTTCACTGGTTACAGGGGTTCTACCAGTGGTAAAATTTTGGCAAACTAAAGATGGAATTTGTTTCTGCTGGCAAATTTTATGGCGACAACAATGCAACTGTTATGTCGACAACAATGCAACTGTTATAACAATGATAAGGCTGAACTCTGAACATTCACAGTTAGAACAAAAAAAGAGAATAAGATCAGTTACCAATACTAGAAGCTGTAATTATCACATCATTCATCACCCATGGCGTAGAAATAGAAAATAGTCATCGAATGGAATGTCATAATCAAAAAATATAGATAAACAGTGACAAGTAAACACAAACATGACATGAGTAGGACTAATGCTGTCCTTTGGATATTCACAGTTAGAACGAAAAAGATTAAGGATCTTTAAAAAAGATCAGTTACCAATACTAGAAGCTGAAATTATCACATCATATGATTCATAACCCAGGGCACTGAAATTTAAAAACTCACTGAATGTCAAAAAAATGCAGATACATAGTGGCAGCACACAAATAATGTCTGATTACTCTTTAATTCAGACAAAACTTAATCATGCCTTTATTGCCTTTACTACATTACATGAGCTAAATGAATGAACACACTTGTTCGAAACTGAAAAGTAATCATTGTTTGTATCAAGTATCTGTCTACTGCCACGAACCAACATGACACTGACAGGTATGCATGACATGAATAAGAGTCATTAAATCAAACAAAACATTTGAATACCTTAACTATAACAGATCAACTACATTAATCAGCAAACACAGCCCAGAACTGAAAAAAGTGCTGCTATGCTTTGACAAATCTGTTCTCTGCCAACATCAAATGTGACAGCGACAAGAAAACACTAATATCTAATTTTAGTATGTGTAAAAATGCAACATAGCTTGCCAAACATTCTGTAATTGGAAAAAAAACTTGTTAGCTATAACACCTGAGCCATCTAACGTAATGTCTGAGATGAACATAACATTACCACAGGCATGAGAAACATGGCAAAACATTCTATTGAATGACTTCACTGTGGCAAATTAACTGAAAAGTTAACAAAACATTTTTCATTTCACCATGTACTTTTATGTTGCCAGGAAACACAACAATGATTGCTAAAAAAATGATAACTTTAACGAAAATGCTAACAAATATGCACTAAAAGCAGTCACAGTTTGAAGCTTCTTTTCAACTGGGGTAATGCAGATGCAAAATGACGGAACAGAATATCTAAAATCAAATAAATCCTTCTACATTCCTCACAGTTGTTCTAAATCTGGCACATAAATGGGAGCAAATGAAAAACTGTAAACAGATACTTAGCTCAAATATGTGTTCCTAATATGGTCTTTCACATTCTTCCACTCACGATTTATTTGTGAATCCTTTAAAAAAGCCTCTATGGCACTTTTCCCAGGCAACTTTCTATTCACAATATCAAAAGCAAAGTGAGACTTAACTGCTTCTTTCTCACACTCTGTCCAGGGCCTTCGCTGCATTGTTTTTCTCTTTTTTTGTTTCTCAATGCGTTGAGGAACATCATCTAGCTCTGGTAATGTTGATGCCTGTGAAGTTGGAACTACAGATGTTTCCATATCTAAAATGGTGTCAACTTTGTCTGAACTGCCTGACTTCATGCATACTTTTGGCGCTGTTCTCTTTTCTTTCTGAGTGCGATCTGTCTGCATGGTAGCCACTTGAGTAGAGCTGTTGCTATCTTTTTGACTTTTCTCCGAGTCACTCAGCTCACTGTCTTCATCCGAGCTCTCTGAAAGTGTGTCATCAACAGTGATGTCCTTCAGTTCCTTTCCGGCAAACTCTGCTATTTTGCCCTTCTCAGCAGCAAGGAATATCTTGGAAATACGTGCAATTTGCATTATGTCATTTGGCAGTCTGTAGTATTCTGTGTGAACTCTCAAATCGTGTCCCATGAATGTTGCCAAACTATCCAATTCATTTGGCTGCAGACTCAAGACCTGCGCCAGGCTGGCGACATGTTTACGGAGCTTTGTGGACGTCAGGAGATGTGGCTGTTTAGCTTTACATTCTGCAGCAAACTTCCGCATGGAATCAGAACCACGAAAGTGTGCATGTTCACCCAGTGTCGCAAACAGACATTTGTTGGTTTCTGGTATGACTGATGCTGATTTTCTGAGTGTTAGCAGGTGGTCAATCCATTGAGTCATCTCCTTTGTCAACAGCACCGGCACAGTGCGCCCACGTTTCCCTCTTATTTCAATTCTCTCCAATGTTTGTAGCAGTGCTCTTTCAAAGTCTGTCAGTGCTAGTGCGATCTCACTGTTGTCTGCTTTACGCTTCGCATGGTAGTCAGTAAGCGTAATCTTTGATACTTCTCCTTGCCTCTTTCGATTAAAGATGATGACTTTGGCAAGAATTACTTGTGTTAACAACAAGATATCATCCAACGTAGGAGGATTTGTGCTAATCAACCTGTCTGCTTCTGATACAAGGTACTGATTCAACGTGACAACATCTTCAGTTAATGGCATATATAGTACTCCAGTCCTCTTTCGATCAGAAATGTTGCGCAGTGCAACTGCCGAGACACTGTCTGGCCATCTTTTTTGACAAAGAGTCAAAAAATTTGTGCAGCTGTCAGCCGTTGTCATGTCTTCACGCTCCAGAGCCTGACAATGTTTAATCTCTGCAAGTTTCTTTAAAAGTCCTCCACATTTCAGTGCTACTGATGGCGTCCTGTATTGAGTACCGCCTTCATCCATACCAGCACATTGCTGAGCAGCATTCACAATGTCAGAGAACTTTTTTGGATCAATGCATTCAGACATTGTCAATCTGAGTCCAGATGATTGTCGAATGTTCTGCAGAATCTTAGCTGCCTGTCTCATTTTGAACCGAATGTAATTAAATTGCTCCACGTCACCCCCAAATCTTCTGCACATGTCTTTTCCTAACTGCAAAATTAGATGATCTTTCTGCACCAGTTTACCAACTTCATCATCTCGCAAGCCATTCAACAGACTGGCAAATCCACCACTTGGCTCTGTACTAGCACTGCCAGTAGAGAGTTGATTAGACACTCCTTTTCTAAGCCTCGGTATGGCTTTTCCATCAGCAGTCTTTGGTGCCAAAGGACACAAATGTTTCCACATGGAATCTTTCACAAAATATCCATAGCAGTAACGACACGTTATGTATTGTCGATAATCGGTGCCTTCATCTTTGGGTCGGTATGCAACAATGAAATCTCCCTTCTGTTCTCTAACAACTGCAACATTATGATGGTGATTACCCAGATTACGCAACTTCATAAGAGCAATATTTCTCTCTGTGGGGTTTTCTTCAGCTAATAAACACTCAACATCTTGCTCTGTGCTGTGCTTCTTTTTTAAGTGTCTTGATAATTTTGTCTGTGGCATTTTACAGTAATAGCAGTAGGCCGCTTTGTCATACTTCCGTCTGTTAGCGTTATTTGTACTCATAACGACAATGTTAGAGGCAGCTTCATCAGCAGAAGCAACGGCAGAGCCAGCCTCGTTAGCATGATTTGTACTCATAACGACAATGTTAGATACAGCTTTATCAGCAGAAGCAACAGCAGAGCCACTCAGAGTGACATCAGATTCATCATCAGATGAACTCACTGAGGAAGGACTAGAAAATGTTGGATCTAATATACTGTCATCGTCATCATGGTAATCATCATCATCATCATCATCACCATCAGCAGCATCGCGTAACATATCACATGCTGCCTTTGGCAACATGGCTACACTGGAAAAGTCTGCTTCAGTGGAGAAAGGTACAGTAGTGCGGTTAGTATACAGGAACGAATTCAGTTCTGGTACAATCGGGATTTCAACAGAATAACTGTCATTTGAATTTTCAACCCAGAAGTCCAACGGAAGAGGGGTTGTTTCACAATTGACAAAACAAACTGAATCCGAATTAAGAACACCGCTGCTAAGAACATCTTGGCTACTGCTGGCTGAAGGCAGTACTTGAATGACAGAATCAGCTGCAAACATTAAAACAAACATACTAATTGTAATGGTGTGTCAATCCTGTTAATATGTTAAATGTTAGTAGCAGTAATGCAAACAAGGCTCAATATGATGCGATCTCAAATTTGGTTTGCAAGTTGAGTTTGTTAAGGCCCGTCATAAAAATCTGCCAGTAGTACAAAGTGGGAGTGGGTCTTTGTTAAGGGAACTCCCAAATATATGGCAGTCCCCTCAATATTTTTGCAACCACTGAACATAATGATATCAAATTTGGTTTGAAGGTTTTATACCAATGTTAACAGCGACTCATAGCAAGTACCACACTAAAAACAGCAGAAGCATAGTAAGATGATAGATGATATTACTTAGCAGCACATTGACGTCTATGCGATGTGATGACAAGCAATATCACCTTATTATGATTTTAGCTGTTTTCAGTGTGTTAGTTGCAATGAGTCACAGTTAACATTATTATAAACTGCACTTTCTTTGTCATTGTTTGATAGCATGTCAAACAACTTTTGGGCACACTGAATGAAGACACACAGCAACCGAGGACACACTTTGCTAACTCAGGACACACAAATGCCGATCTAAGAGACAGGACACTGCCTGGTTCCAAGTGACAGGCTGCTCTAAACGAGGACACATTCAATAACTGAGGACACACAGCAACCGAGGACACACTTTGCTAACTCAGGACACACAAATGCCAATCTAAGAGACAGGACACGGCCTGGTTCCAAGTGACAGGCTGCTCTAAACGAGGACACATTCAATAACTGAGGACACACAACAACCGGGGACACACTTTGCTAACTCAGGACACACAAATGCCGATCTAAGAGACAGGACATGACGTCGTTCCAAGTGACAGGCTGCTCTAAACGAGGACACATCTAATAACTGAGGACACACAACAACCGAGGACACACTTTGCTAACTCAGGACACACAAATGCCGATCTAAGAGACAGGACACGGCCTGGTTCCAAGTGACAGCCTGCTCTAAACGAGGACACATTCAATAACTGAGGACACACTGCAACCGAGGACTTCCAATTATACAGTTTTCGAATAAACAGAAGCTTAAAGACCAAATCAGCAATACCAACTGGAATGAAGTTTTATGCATGTGTTTTAATGACAGTTTTAAACCGGTAAAGTTATCACAGAAACGATCTAAAGACAAGAAATGGCTGACTGCTGGCTTACTATGCGTTCCAAAACAAAACGTAATCTTTATAAGAAGTGGCTGAAAACTGATGAAGAAAAATATAAGGCCCACAGAAAACTGTGGCTGCTGAAGCAGAGGCTTCTTACTAGTTACTACAGGGATAAATTTCACATTTGTACTACTAACACAATGAAACAGCTTTGGCAAAATCTGTATGCTGTATTTTAGTTTCAAAATAGTTAAACACAGTTATCCCTTGCCAAAAAAACTGGGACGCTACAACTACAAGTATCAAGGATGTATGTTATGGTCTATATGATTATTATTGTACTGTTGGTCATAAATTGGTGGAATCACTTCCCACCATTGGACAGAAAGACTTCATCGGTAGGCTCTAAAGGATTTCGTTTTTGACGAAAAACTGACAAAATGACGAAAAACCACCCTTGTGAAGAAAATATTGACTTTTGAAGGAATTTGACGAAATTTAACAAAATTGCCCATTTTGAACTGCAAAATAGTTGTTTTTATTATTTTGCCGTGAATCAGCACGAACTTTCACCAAAACGTCTGAAAATATTTAATATTCATATCATTTACACGAATCAGTAAATATATAAACAACATTTTAAACATGATGGCACAGGTATGCATCATTTAATTCCGAAAAAAATGTTTGTCACAATGATTCCACACTCTTGGCAACAAACTGAGAACTATATAGCATGGAAATTCAGCGAAAATGTTGCAATAAAAGTCCTCTTGTACTCATATTTGATGGCAAAAAATGGCAAAATCCAGGATTTTGGACGAAATTTTTGACGAAATCTGCATTTTTCGACTAACGAAAAATGACTTTTTTTGGCAGCAAAATCCTTTGGAGCCTATTCATCGGATATTGTCAACCTCCATGTTCCAAAACAGCATGTTTTGCAATCCAGCTGACACATAATTATTGCATCAAGATTACTGTGCCAAATTTTACGCACTGACTTAGGACCTTTCTGTCCATGATTTTGTACATTTTCTCTCATATCGCTTTACATACAGAGAATAAACACAACGTCAAACTTAAAGCTCAAATTTTGCAACTAACAACGTTAGACTACGGAAAAAATGTTATATTAACTGACTGTACAGTTCTTCGTAGCTAATACTAACAGAAGCGGCGCGCTGGCCATAAAACAGTTGAGTGTTCAAAATGTAACAGCCCTGCAGCATCGAAGAGATATGTGGCAGGGTCACAACATTAAACCAAAATTTCTTATACAAAATAGTTTTGAAATGAACACGCAACATAGCATTACCATGACAATCAGCAGAGTGAACATCGCCATCAGCATCTCCATCATCAGCATCACTGTCGTCATCAGCATCTCCATCATCAGCATCACCATCATTGTCAGCATCTCCGTTATCAGCATCTCCATCATTGTCAGCATCTCCGTCATCAGCATCTCCATCATCAGCATCACCATCATTGTCAGCATCTCCGTCATCAGCATCTCCATCATCAGCATCACGATCATTGTCAGCATCTCCGTCATCAGCATTACCATCATTGTCAGCATCTCCGTCAGCAGCATCACCATCATTGTCAGCATCACCATCATTGTCAGCATCTCCGTCATCAGCATCACCATCATTGTCAGCATCTCCGTCATCAGCATCACCATCATTGTCAGCATCTCCGTCAGCAGCATCATCACTATCAGCATCATTATCATTGTCAGCATCTCCGACATTAGCATCACCATCATCAGCATCACCATCATTGTCAGCAACTCCGTCATCAGCATCTCCATCATCAGCATCTCTATCATCAGCATCACCATCATCAGCATCACCATCATTGTCCGCATCTCCATCATTAGCATCTCCACCATCAGCATCACCATTGTCATCAGCATCACCGTCGTCATCAGCATCTCCGCCATCAGCATCACCATCATTGTCAGCATCTCTGTCTCTGATCTGATGCTGAAGCAACCATCTCTCTACTCCATCGTCATCATAGCGGACACGGACTTTACCTGTTTATTCACCAGTAACTAAACTTTCATTATCTGTATTACAGGCAAACTGCTGCTAGCAAAATAGCAACTGCCACATCTAGAGAATCAGTAATGGGCAATAGTGCCAAGTAATTGCAACTTTCTAATATACAGGGCAGTGGATACACAATTTAAGCCTATCACCACATTCAGTAAAAGATGGTATTATTATGCCTACAATGGTATAACCAAGCCCTTTTTCATATCATTTTTAACAATTGTTCTTTCACTGTAATCTGAGTGCCGTATAAACTGCCATAGTAACGAACTTTGTTAGGTAGCATATAGCGTACAAACCTTTTGCCATTCCAATGATGCGTCCACAGTACCATCTGCCGTTAGGTGGATATAAGCACATTTTTTTCCCTGCACATTTCTTTTCAATATCTGCGGACACACAGAGTGTAATTCAGTCACATTGTGACTGCAAAATACACTATACTATCAATACTGCTTACATTTAAATAACTGAAACAGGTATTTCAGTTTTGCTTATTCACTGATCTTAAGCCATTTCTGGATAACGTCTAAATAAGTAACATGTCTTATTTGACTAATGCAATCATGTACACAACAGTGGTTGCTTTGAAGTAAGAATAATAAAAGAACCTACATCTTAACATTAATTTGAAAAGCCATACAATACAGACTGTTACATTTCCCCATAAACGGTTCCAGTTTTTTACCACTGAGAATTCCCTTCTTTTTTGACAATAAAGCTGCTGGAGTTGCACTTCATTTCCTCAGATATGAAAACTGGGGTGTCCTAAAGAAAACGGATCCTAACCCTAACCCTAACCCTCTAACCCTAACCCTAATCATATCCGTATTATGAATGGTATATGAATTTTTTTCAAATTGGATGAAGGTGAAAGAAGAGAACATGGTCAGAAATTGTACAACATTCAGATCTTTCCTGCTATGCTTTTCTAAACTGGTTCTATTGTTTCCTTCCGAAGCTCTTCGTATTTATCTAAGACTAATTTACCCGCGACTTACAGAATCGAAATCTTTTCCTTGCTAGTTGCTTCTCACAATACAAATGGCCGGCCGGGGGCGCCATGCCACATCCTGCCTCGTGCCTCCGGGCGCCGACGACGTCGTTACGCCAATATTTAGGTGATGCAATTTACTATCACATTAGCATAACAATTTTGACATTATACTCACCTTTCGTACGACCTCTCTTCATTACGAAAACGTGTCAACGACAGCAAACCGCGATCTGACGTCACTACCTGTACCCCGCTCCCGTCCGATTATTTACAACGCATTCTGTTAGAAACTAAATCCCGCCCTATTTGTGTGTTGTAGTGCTGCGAAAATCAGTATACTGGGGACAACACAGTGGGGACTCCAACTCCACTTAGACAAAATACTGAAAACCCGGGGACCAAGTTACACACAAGTAGCGACAGTGCTGCCCCCTGGTGCCGAGTCTCATTAGTGTGTTTCCTATGGAAAACCAACAGTACAATAATTTTACCCAACTAGACTAAATCAACCACGCTGAATACGATTTTGACAGCCTTTACGACTGGGGACCTGACACAAACGGGGACAGTCCCCAGTTGTTGAGTATGTAAACTAAAAAAAGTCCCCAATGGTAGGGTCTTACAAACCCACACACACACACACACACACACACACACTGAACATCTCACAATAACACAGAAAAGAGCACAATATTACACGAATATGCCTAAATACTTATACCACGATTGATAACTAAGACAGTGTTAGATCTTGCATTCCAGATGAGCGGTAGCCTTAACACCAAATAGCATACACAATGTATTAGGTGGCATCTGATGTCGTTGAAAAAACCTTTTAGACAAACGTTCATAGTTCACATGAGTCCTTTAAATGATTTATTGTTCCAGAGATATAACACCCTTCTTGAGGGAGGGCCTGTGCTACTAGTACAGAAGCTTCAACTGTTGAACTTGAGACGTTTGCACGGTCCTTGCGCGTAACTTTACCCTTTGTTGATAAGTGGCACTCTGACTGTGCAGAAGGTGCGGGTATAACAAGAATTTGTTTGGCCATTTCGACTGAAGTTTCTGGTTTTTTGGCGTCGTGTTTTTGCAACAAGTAGACGCCAGATTTGACTTTTCGTGTAACGATTATTAAATCCATTTTCTGTTACTAACTAAACTTAACTAGTCACGTACATGAGTTACGTACATGAGACTACAATGTGGTGTAGGACTGTAGGTGTTGGCGTGGCGAGATAAGAGAGAGACAGGCAGGCTGCAGCAGCAGGCAGCCAGACGCTGCAGCGATTACTATGCAGTGTCAGAACAAAGTACATTTTTCAGAATAAGTTATGATTTGAGGAAAAGACAAGTTAATGAACTATTGTTGTACATGAAACAAATACAGCAAGACGTAATTTACAATCTTCAAATTAAACAGTTAATGTAAGAAGACAATAATGAGAAATTAAAAATGCATATGTGAAAAATATCACATAACTTACCAACATATGGACAATGACAATGTGCAGAGTATCAAT
>Ga0209780_1002474_pt1 | contig 13160 bp, 9 predicted proteins | sample WorMetexBAHAMAS2_FD_187384 | JGI IMG/M metagenome (GOLD analysis project Ga0209780, IMG submission 187384) | Marine gutless worms symbiont microbial communities from Max Planck institute for Marine Microbiology, Germany - Inanidrilus exumae... | ecosystem: Host-associated > Annelida > Digestive... | reverse complement strand
GAGTACCGCCACTTCTTTCTTTACACTTTAAGCACTGCGCGAAAGCGAGGGAGTATGTTTTAACCGGCGTTGGTTTGTGTGTCTGTGTGTGTGTGTCTGTCTGTGACCACGATAACTAAAAAGAATGTGGACTGATTTGTAACAAATTTTATGGGAAGGTTCCTAGGGGGAAAGTGAAGACTAAGTTCGTGTTTCGTTACAATTGGTAGAGGGATGTGGAAGTAACGTCAAAAAATCGGCGATTGCTTTCGCGGGGATTTGTACTCTCTCAGAGTACTTTTCATCTAGTTCACCGCAGTATCCGCACTGGGTTTTTTGTGCTCCAAACTGATAGACTTTTACAAATTTTATATCTCAGCTGACGATCAGTTGTTTAAGAAAATCCTAGCCTGTCCAGGCCATATCCTGCGAGTCCTCGGGTCCCCCGCCTGTTGTACAGAATTGCAATCTTAGAAGTACTGATAATTACGTTCACATTACACAGCCAGACGCAAAAACTGTACCTAATTGCAACGTTTCGTTCTTCATCAGGCATATGGTCACGTGACATTGACGATAAGCACGTGACCAGGGTTGAGCGCCAGAGTGCCCGAATGTCAAAAACTAAAAATGGTCGGTTAGCAAACCTGACATCGAGTTCCTGAACTAATGTAGCTATTTGTTTGGGAACGCATGCTAAATGGGTTAATGTAGGGAAGCGGCAAGCTTTATGCCTGATGGACTTTTCTTACCCCTCCCCCAAAAAACAACCAAATATGCAGTATTATGCACCAATCTCGAGCTGATAAAAAGTGGGATGGACGTATCTGGCTAGTGAAGAGGTGGTTAAATTACGACGTTATGAATCCATCGAAAGCCAGTTAATCTCTAAAATTCGCAATGAAAAATTAGTTCGTAATAACTCTGGAAACACTGTCGAACTCGATTTTACGGTCGGCGGACGTCGGAGGCAGCCCCAGTGATTTGTTGGCGGCGGGTGGTGGCCTCGCCCGCCGCCATCTATAATCAACCTGGTGGAATTTAATTATCCGCAAGCACCAGCGCCAATCTTCGTCCGACTTGGTTGACATGACTGACGGATGACGATAGAGAAGACCGAAACGCCGAGGACCGAACCGGGCGGCGCGCCAGTCCGAGCCGTGTTTTCGGCAGGCCGTCACACGACCGGGTCCGTTCGTCTGTAAGCTAGAGAAGAGCATTATCACTCAGTAAGAATGGATTTCTCGATCAAACTGCGGTTAGGCTACTGAGTGCAGCACTACCGCAGCTCCCTTTGTCTCTTCGTTACGGTCAACCTCATTCTGATACCGGTTCTTCCATTTCCGACTCACCTATTCCTTCACCCGTCACTTCTTTCTCGTCCAGCAGAAAGCGCAATGTAACGGTCTGGCGTCCGTCCGTCCGTCTGTCCGTCTGTTTGCCAATCCCGTCGGCATACTGTGACTCACCAGGGGGCAGCATGCGACGCAGTAAGCGTACATTTCGGCTCGACAGTAATGAGGACCGACGTACTCATGGTACGATACGATACGATACGATAGATTAATGTGCGCCCAAAAGCTGATGAGATGGCCAGCTTAATCTAGCATACGGCACAGAAACGAAAAATAAGGGGAAAACGACATGAAAGCCATTTGTGCGATTTTTTTATATGTTCCGTGTTACGAAATATCGGCGAAACATGAAATATCTTGCCAATATCACTTGATGCTTTTCTAAAGCCAAAACTGATGTTATTCAGACTGTTTTTACCACATCCTAGCAAAACGCTCGTGTGCTTTATCCTCTGACTTACAGCAAAAAGTCACTCTACATTGATCTTTGTTAATTCAACTCTACATGGTGTCTCAGAAAAAAACATTCCCGACATTTTTAGCTCTAACTTGAGCAAACATTTTTCTATTCAAATAATGTTTGGCACAAATATTACTTAGAGATTATAGGCAATCAAAAGTTGGTTTATTTTCTCATTGCACCTAAACAGTGTTTCTGCACTAGCTTGCAAAACAGACAAACACACAGATTGCATCTTTTCATTCAATGTCATATGATTATTTTATTAAAAACGTCGAAAACACATTGTGCATAGACTGCCTATTAATAGTTTCATTTCGTTGTCAAAACAGCCTACAGCAGATGTTCAAAGTGTCCTCCCTTCGCGAAAACACGTCTGCAGACGCTTTCTCCACTCGCTGACAGCAGCGTCGACAACACTTTGCTGTAGACCGCTCCAAACGTCAACCAGTCGCTGCTTGAGTTCGTCGACATTGTGGATCTGCATCTCGTACACACGCTGCTGCATGACTCCCCAAATCTTGTAATTGACGTGGTTCAGCTCCGGACTGCTGAGCCATAGCTCTGGAGAAATGAAATCAGGTGTTTCATGCTGCAGGAGTTCGATTATGTCACGCGCCCGATGCGCAGGTGCGCTGTCCTGCTGAAAGATGAAATTGTGACCCGCAACATGTCGGATAGCTGGTAACATTTGCTACCATAGAAGAACATCGCAGTAACACTTGCCGTTGACTTTTTCCCCACATTCAACTAAGAAGAGCTCAGCAAAGCCTATCAACGCCAATTTTCGACACTGCGACCATAATCATATGACACTAAGTGAAAATATGTAGTTTTTGTGTACTAGAATTTGAAGACTGGACATCACTGCATACCGCCTTTTCGTGAGAACTCATCTCTAAAGCGCTCAGAATGGCACGCGTTAATGAGAGATTACACAGTTTTACCTGCCACCCACACGTTTATCCATCAGTAGAATGAGCCATCTTGTGTTTACTCCCCAGCCGCAGAGCATCATCGCACTTTGGCCGGTACTCATTTCCCGTCCCACGGAGGGAAGGAGGCTAAGTTGGCCTGTGTAGCTGGAAACGTACCGAGGTGATATGCCCGCCCAAAGATGGTCACCCATCACAGTGCCAACAGACCGACAGTGCGGCGGCCGGGATCGAACTCACGACCATTGAGTCGCAAGTCCGACGCCCTAACCACTAGACTAGCGAACCACTTGTCCTTGTGTGCCATGTTTCATACTCGGAGCGCGGTATACCGGTACGATTATTATCGTCCACAGAGGTTCGAATCCGCCCATCTCTAGCTGCCGTATCGTTTCTACGGCAGGCGACGGTGTTCGCACCCAATCGATGGCGACGCGGAAGACTAGACGAACGTGGAGGGCGGAACGACTCGACCGGAAAATGAGAAGAAGAAACGCGGAACGACACACGCACGTTGAACGGATGAGACGAAACGAGACGCTATGGACGACGACTGGTACCGAATATCTGCGCAAAATGTTTATTTATCGCATAGTGTACGGAGACTAAAATATCATCGTAGACAGTGGCGGATCGAGGGGGTAGGCGAGTGGGGCAGCTGCCCAGAGCACCAAGGGAGGGGCACCAAAGAGGGGAGGGGAGATCAAAAATAAAGCGAATCTGCATAACGAAAAACGTGGAGGCACAGTCTGGAAATCTTGCCCAGGGCACCAGAAATCATAGATCCGCCTCTGATCGTAGATCTAGGAGCTTTTTAACTGCGCAGTTATTTCACTAGATGTATTCGACTGCAAATTATTATGAACTATCAATAAAAGATCTACTACGACTACTTTTTATGCCAGAGTTTGACAGCATTAAGCGACGTTTGTGTCCGTCCGTTTCTCTGTCCGCCTGTCTGGCTGTCCCATTCCCGTAGCTCAAAACAAACGAGTCGAAGTAATGGAGTTTGAGCAATACTGCATCTTCTTGCGACAGTCTTTTCCGCATTATCCGTCTTGTATGATTTCACGTACGAACGAACGACGGCAAAATCCACGGATTTCGTCCGACCGTCTGATCCGCGCTGACGGCACGCTTCCCTGCAGCCCATAAAATAATAAGGAGGCACGTTTGCTATTATGCTAATCCCTTTTATCACATACGCTACTGTTCTCTGAGGACTGCGCGGTGCCTTCGCAGAATAGGACCACATCTCTTCTGAGCTAATCGGTATTTTCATTTTTTTTAATTTTCGTTAATTTCTCCCACCGTTGGTGGCGGAAGTTACCGTTCTACAGCCGTTTGTTTACTTGTTTACTTGTGTGTGTATGTGTGTATGTGTTTGTTTGTTTGTTTGTTTGGTAGAACGATGTCTCAAACAGTTATTGGAGTATTTCGAAATAATTGGAGGACACTGTGTTCCAAAAACGTCTTAACTTTGCCCCTATAACTTTGACATACGTGAACCGACTTGAAGACGAAACTGCCAGTTTCTTATTAAATTATTTTTTTCGAAATTTACAATAAGGCGTTTAGTGCGAGGTCATGGCATCATTTCAATAGCAGCACGTAGCAGCAGGATGTGTCCTACCAAAAATGTATGGTGACTTAGGGAGGTGCCCCACAAAAATTGTGGTGTCTGGCTTCGCCCTTAAAGACTAAACTGACCACGGCCGCTGGGGGTAGCTCCCGGCCGTTCATAGACCCACGCAGCTAACAGCTCTGCGATGATGGCAGGAGAGGACGGGGAGAAAAGAAGAGAAGTTACTATGCCAGCCTTACTTATGCAATGTAGAAAACAACGAAAATGCATGACCATTCGCCGAGATCAGGCGATTAAGACAGCAAAATCCCGAAATCCCGAAAAACGGGCCGCGACTACAAATCCTAGTACAGACAACTACCGAACCAGTCGTGCAGCAAAATTCAAGCCGTGCAACATCAGAGCGATCTGGTGACGCAAAGTCGAGCTGCTCTCGGGCTGCTTAGTTTCTTCTGATGTCTGCTCCGTCGAGACGTGTGGAAAACTGATCAAGGTGGAAGAGACGAAGGGATGAGTAACGACAGGAAATTACGGAAAAGGCGTCCACTCGCCTAGATTTTGGACTTATTGTACGATTCATCCGACGGTTAAGTCCCTAACCCAACCCTAACCCTAACTCTAAACCCTAACCCTACTAACCCCCACTATCCCTAACCCTATTGGATCGTCAGAATAGCGGTCCTTCGGAATAAAGGGCGGTCACCGATTACACATCCTTTGATAAAGAAACGGCCGTATGGCTGTTTGTTTTATGGGTCTAAGTGGGTCCGTTTCAACTGTTTCGGGGGAATACGCTATTGGGACCTAGATTAGTCTCGATAGGGAGTGCGAGGCCAAATTGGGCGGGTGTTATACAGATACAAGGCCCAATGAGAACAATAATAGGCCTAATAATAATAATAATAATAATAATAATAACAGCTAAGTAGGCCTACATCTATAGAACTGTGGATCTATTCGTTTACTTACTTACTTATCTAGAGCTATACTTAAACAAGTAAGTCACGAATACCGAGGGTTAAAAAATAATAAGCTAAACATATCTGTATAGCGCCATAGGGTCGCGTAACTTCAGAGTCGCTGACAATGATAAAAACGCGCCGATACACAAGCACGCAAAACCACACACACACACACACACACACACACACACACACACACAGACAGAGGGAGAGAGAGACGGTGAAAGTGCCCGCAATTCTGCGTCTGCACACGACGTGATCACCCGCATCGACGGGCTCCTCGGAAGTCGGTCGCCGTCAAGATGAGGACACACAAGAGCGCGGACGACGTCTCGTCCGGGCGATGGCGACAGAAACAATAAAACGCGGTGGATTTGGGAGGAATGGATGGAAATAGGGCGGCGACGGCGCGACGTAGATTGATGCTCCGGTCGCTCGGGCGCGAGTGCTTACAGAGGACCGAGTACAGAGAACCGTGTCGCAGCTGATTTACGAGACAGCACCACAGCGAGTACGGCGTCGTGAATGGAACTCCAAGCTGACTGATCACGGAGTCTCCTTCCTTCGTCGAACAACCTCTGTACAGCCCATCACCGACTTCTCTTCCGCATCCTGTTCCTCTTCTTGCTCGACGACTGCCGCGGCGTGTCACTCCGGAGATGATCTTTAGCCGCAAAATTAAGTAAGTAAGTAAAAATTTAAGTATAGATCTGTACAGATCTATAAATCTATAAATGTAGAGATCTATACACCTATCGATCTATACATATATTTATTTATATACGTACTTACTTACATACATACTAACAAATAGTCTACATAATTAAGTAAGTAAGTAAGTAATTATATATCTACCGATCTATAGATCTATCGATTCGTGGGTACATTTACTTATTGACTTACTTGTTTACGTATAGCTCTAGGTAAGTAAGTAAGTAAACGAATAGATCCACAGTTCTATAGATGTAGGCCGACTTATCTTTACATCGGTAGTCATAAATAAATATTTTAATATAGGTAGGTCAGTTAATAAGTAAGTAAGTAAGTAAGTGAGGATGGATGGAGCTAGAGATCTATAGATCCATAGGTGTATTGGTCTATGGATCAGTACACCACTTCGGAGATGATGTTCAGCCGGATGTTGGGCGGGCGTCGTGAATGGAACTCGATTAGCGAGTGATCGACAGAGAAAGAGCGGAGGGAGGGGGGCGGAACGGCAATTTGTCGACGCGTTTCGCGGCGGGCGGATGACGTAAGAGCGAGATGAAATCGCTATTTGGATTCGACGTCAGGAACCCGCTGGGTCAATGTCCACAGCAATTTGACACAGTCTCATGGTCATTTCCTGACCGCCTGTTTACTACTGGCCCGCCTACACATAGTCTAGGGCGCCAGACTAGTAACGGTCGCGGGTGTCTGTCGTCGTCGTCGTCGTCTGTAACACTCCACGGCGGGCCTGCAGGCGGCTTCACCCGCGCAGGCCAGGCGATGACGTCATGCCGCCTGCAGTCTAATTATAGCTCCACGGTAACACTGCACGGCGGGCCAGAAGTGTTACATCCCGTTAGAGCGACACCTTGTTTCTTAATCAGCATAGTCAAATCGGTATTAACACAGTCGTGTAGCCAGTCTATAGAACAAGCACGGCAATCAAACGAGTGTAGGTGATCTGACGTCACGACCTGCATTAACGACTGATCGCATTGATCACGTGACGGGAATGGAATAAAGGTGACAATTTGCTTGTTGATGATTCCTGCCGCCGAACCACTGTACATGGACCATTGTGCATACATTGCACTGTCGTAAGAGAAAGACTGAGCCTCGACCACACGTAACAAATACAGAAAATGTCGTGAAATTTGAACCCGTGATTTTGGAGATATGCAAGCGGACAGACAGACAAACAGACATACATTACATAGCCTATACACTCTGTTCGCAATACTTCCAGGGGCGGTTATGGGAATTTTCATTTGGGTAGGCCAGTCAAAGGCCAAGCAAATTTTGGGTAGGCCAACAGGAGTGGTGTACGTGGGGCAGAATTTCGTTTGGGTAAGCCAGGCACAAGTTTCAGTAGGCCACGGCCTACCCGGCTTAATAGCTAAAACCGCCTCTGAATACTTCTCCCACTTCATGGAGGCGAATTAATGATCACATGCTGTGCTGTTCGTGACAATTACTGTTGACAACGTGATGCAAACGACCGTTATACACGAGTTTCAACTTCTACGTCATGTTTACAACAAGACGGGCGACGGTCGAAGCAGATCAGTCAGAGAAAAACGATCCCGAGATCAGATCGATGAGACTACGTTCCAGAACACAGCCATTAGTGGTCCAGTGTGTGTGTGTGTGTGTGTCGTCGGACAATAACTGTTGAACTCAACGATCTTCGACCTAGATAACTGCCATGCCGTTCACCCTGACACTATCTAGGTTAAGGTGAAAGGTCAAGATCACGGCTCACTTTTACTGGAGGAAAACAAGCGCTCAACAACTCCTGGGATTGCCGACCGTGCCGATAAAGCAGATCTAAACTGGAAACCGTAAATAAGTAACAGCAAGGTTAAAATTTTCTAAGTCCAACACTTTTGTTTTTAGTTTTTCCTTAATTTTTTGTTGCTATGCCGTGCGCTAGACTAAGCTGGCCATATCGTCAGCTTTTGAGCGCGACGCACGTAAATAATATCGTATCGTATCGTATCGTGAGTAACCTTCGTTACCGCGGTCGGCTAAAATGTGGCTAAAGTGGTTGGTGCCACCTCGAGCGAGAGCTGTCTAGTCGAGTATATAACGACCAGTGTCAGGCTAAACCCTATAAAAAGACTGCTTCGGTCGTGTGCCGTGTCGCGACGAGCTTTGATCAAGACCAAAACCCGTCTCAACGGAGCAGACATCAAACGCTAGACCCGCACAACTAGACATGGCCGGCTTCGGACTTGTGCGACGAACAGAGCCGACGATTTTTAGAGGTTTCCTATTTTTTCCGTCACAAATTACGCAGCTTACTTCTGCATTTATCTTAGGTAGATTTGCAGCATAGTAGGCTATTATAGTAATACCCTGTAATAAGATATTTCTTGTTAGTGAGCTGGTTAGCTGCTGTAAGCTTCTATGTCAGGATTAAGTGATGGACTGCCTGCATGGATCTTTGCCTGAATCGTTTCATATCAGTTACTCGGTTTTTGATTTGATTTTTCATTGTTTTTGTTTCGTTTCTTGGCCGTGCGCTAGATTAAGCTGGTCATCCCGTCAGCTTTTGAGCGCACGTTAAACTACCGTATCGTATCGTATTAGAGTAACAAAGTGACAAAACAATCCATCTCTAAACTGCAAATTGAGCCATCCGGAAAAGCACCTGGTGGGAATTAGGGCAAAGCCGTCGAAAAAAAGGTTTTATGACCCCCCCCCCCATAAGCTGTAAGCTGAACAGCTCTGCTTATCAAATATACAACGTTCTGTTGACTGTTTCTGGCCTAATTTAACAACAGTTCTATTCTCGGTGCATCAGAGGCTTTGCGATAATGTAGGGCCTGCTATACAATTTGATCGTTGTCATGGATATTGTCATTGGCAACGTCGCGTCCAGTTTTACATTGTTGTATTAATAGGCCGCATCGCATGCGTAGCATAGATGAGGTCTATTGCGACAGATGTCACACGTAGCGTGGTCTGTGTGTCTGTCTGTGTGTTGCACATACTGATGTACTGTGCATAAACGGCCGGACTGATCGAGATGCCGTTTGGGGAGCTGAGTCGCGTAGGTTCAATGATGAACCACGTGTTAGATGGGGGTCGAGGTTTCGGGGTTGTCGAGCCCACTGAAAAGCATCGGAAGTCTCTGCTGCGGTGTATGCAGCAAAAAGATCATTCAATCTTTAATAACGGCACCACACGCGATGCGATTTTTCGTCAGAAGTCTTCAACCACTTGCCTCGATTTCATACATTTGGCCCAGTCCGCCATTGGCTGCCTCTTGCAAACGTTTAGCTGTTTTGTTCAAACGAATAGTAAACTAAACGATTCGTGAATCCCTACGGCCATATCAGTGCTCGGCGGAGTTCAAGAGAGCGACAGAAACATCGTGACCGAACGTCAGTGTCAAGTGCGATTGATTGATTAACTGCAGTCGAATCCGCGCCGATCCGTCGACGTGCTTACGACTGAAACGTCGTCAAGACATCGCTCCGATCGTCGCGACCAGTCGCACGACTGATCCGCTGTGTGCAAGCGATTCTTTGACGGACCGAACTTCAGCAGTGAGGTCGGAGCCATAGATGGACTGTTAAGAGTTAAACTTTAGTCTTCAGTAAATGAAATGTCAGTGACGTCAGTCCTACGTACGACGTTACGGGCAATCCATACTGTTCAGCCTACGTACATTATACTTCGCCCGATAGGGATTCGAAGTATTGTGATCTGCGTGTCTGTTTGTTTGTCTGTTTGCATTTGTTTGTTCGGCTGTCTGCTTGCGCATCTCACAAACAACACGTACAAATTCACCAAATTTTCTGGCATTTTCTGGACATGTTACCTGTAACCGTGACTCAGTTCTCCTTTGATGGTATTGCAATACGTTATGTACTTCCGGTTTTGTGGATAACGACATTTTTTGACATATTACAGCGAATGGGCAGAATCAGAGACGACGAGTATTTTTGTCGAGTTCGCCAAGTGGCGGCACCAGTTGGACGTCAGACGTTACGACGTTATGTTTGGTCGAAATTTTCAGATGGCGGCACCGGGGACAAAGTCTGCCGTCTCCGACTAAATCCTGTCATTCACTGACAGTCGCCTTGGCCGTGGGTCCCCGGAGGTCGGAGTCCCCCAGTTCTTTGAACCGCGTGCTCCTACAGCTATACTGGCTACGCCACTGCCGACGTGGTCGATTACGTAGGTAAGCAATGGCGGATCCATGATTTCGAAAAGCGGGGTGAAAATCACGGTGGTCTGGGCCCCAAATCTCCAGTGCGGTCCAGAGGCGGAGCAAAGGGGTCCATGAAATTAAAGAGGCGAAGCTCGCTTCCACAAAATGGGGTCTTTGGCCAAGCCCCGTAAGATCGATAATTTTGCTTATATGATAGCCGACACTGATTTTGCACACATTAACCGTAATAAGTCATCAGTACAGTCAATCCGCTCCAAACAGTGGGGCCCAAAACCCTTGACCTAACCCAGCTTTCAAAATCCAAAGGTCATTGTCATTAATTGCAAGTTGTTATTATATTCAGTGACGTTTCCCTTTTGCCACAAGTCGTCCCTGAGCTTGACGCAAATCCGATGAGTTTTTGGGGGAGTAAGGGGAGGGGAGAAGTAAGGGGAAGTGGGAGGGAAGTAGGGGAGATGTGTAATGATCAGGTGTGAAGCTTGTCGCTTCCCGACACCGACTGTACATTGGCCGTCTGTTGAGTTGTCGGTATTGACTACAATTTTCCCTACATGTACCCATACATCACTCCGCCCACTTGACTACGCCTATTTTCCACCCCACGTTTTGGACGTCCCAGTGCACTCAGCGCGTTAGAGGTTCTTGACGATAACCGCGCTCTATAAATTTACTTACTTACTTACGTACCCCTATACTTTCGTGATGAATCTAGCAAGTATGGCATGTTTGATAGTGCACTGTAAGTCGATTGGCTGCGGTCAGACGATTGCTTATCTGATGCGCGATGATTCACTCGGATTAAGTAAGTAAGTAAGTTTATTAAAACAGACTGGCAGCTTTGCAGCTGAATAGATAAATACAATACAATGATAAAAGGAACAATATACACAATTATGTTGTTATACCGTTTACGTAGATAAATAAATAAGTAAGTAACCAATCACATTATTGTAAACGGTTCCGTAGTCGTAAAAACGTCATCGCGGAGTCATGTGGCGTTCATGCTTGTCTGAGTAAAATGTTTCCAATTTGTGGTTGCAGAATAGTGATGTGGTAGCGAAAAACGTCAACAACCATGAAACAATAAAAAAATTAAAACGTGCGTAGCCTAGGCCTACAGCAACCAAAACAGAAACAACGAATACGCCTGAATATCCGTAACCGTGTAGAAAATTATAAATAATTTCACCCAATCGATTATTCCGTCGTTAAATAGAGCAACGAAAAAGTGGTTCTGACAGTAGGCATTGATCGGTTTCCGGTCCGTTGTCCAACAGGACCGCGCACAAAATTACATTAATATTGACACATACACGGTGATATTACGCAATCGACGCGCTTTATAAATCAAACGAAATTGCAGCGCTTGACAGCTACGGCGTCAACGCTTCAGTAACATCGGCGGAACATTTGCCATAAGCTGTCCCGCGTGGTCCGGAGTAGCCTGGCGCCAAACGTTTTCGATAAATTATTAAGCCAAAAACCGTCGTTCGCGTGTATCTTGGCCAAATAAACATACGCGGTGATCCACAAAAGCGCGTCATCACTTCATTTTCGACTATAACTCCCTCACTTCGTGGTAGATTTTTTTACACTTTTTGTAACAATGGAAGCAGCAAAGAATACGTCACAACTTGCTTGTTTAACGAAGGTTTAATGACGTCATAATTTCGTCACTGCGGTGTTCACTTCGTCGAATTACTTCGTGCCTAATATGCCTAATAATACGATGAAATGAAATATGCCGAGTTCTGAATTTGACATTCCGATCAAAACCTGTGGGAATCAAGTAAAATATTTTCTGCCAGAAGACTTATCACTGAATTATTCCCCATAAAAAATGTAAGAAAAACGTCGGACGACTTTCTGCAAATGTTGCTCGAACAATTGGCAGGAAGCGGTCGGCTACGGTCATCCCGAACTGCAGTTGACATTGAAGAAACGGTCAAAGTGAAGTTGTAAATTTTATAATAATTCCGTAAAGTGTTCATTCCTGTGTCTACGGATACACAAAATGTGACAATCGCTAAGAAATACCGAACTTATAGTGAAAAATAAAGTGGCATCTTTTAATGGACCACGGTGTATAATGATTACAATTTACATAAATGTGTTTTGTCTGCCAGCGTTAATTCTGTAAATAGACCGCATCTCCCTGTTATCCATTCATTTAACGCAACAGCCAAGAACATATTTATTTAATTATTATTGTTTTGTTGTTGATAATAATTTTGCAATCATTGTCCTTCAGACACAAACAGTACGTTATTTTTCGCCATTTTTGCATGTTTGTATTTTAAACGGAAACTCGTGGCCTATCATTTTCAAATTTAGAATTCTTGGATAAGTTTATTTAAAGTGACTGCATCGTTTTTATGACGACACGACTTCTGTGCTACATGTATCACCGTTCACCTAAATAGCCTTGCGGCCGGTTTTTCCGCCACAAATTAATCTTCCATTAACGTTAATGGGAGACAATGCGAATTGCTGTTCTTCTTACTTAATTACAGCATTAGCAGCACTAACCCGATTGATACTCGTAAAGAATCCAAAACAACATCATAACAAACCTTTAAACACAATATTGATAAAAAATTATCAGGCTTATTTTGATGAGCCTAAAATTTTCGGGATCAAGAACCCGGCGTAAAAATTATCGGGGGTCCGTCGACCCCTTCAATCCGTTGTGTCGGCGCCATTGAGAACAAATCAGTGTGTTTCTTGGGTCAGGCATGGATTAAGGTTGGCGTACAGGCCCTATATAGTCATTGCACAACCACAGGCCCATCCGACAATTTTTTTTTCTTTTTTTTTTCTTTGCGTATTCGAATCAGGTCAGGTTTGATCATATTTCTCTTGTGCTGTGCTTTGTGTCATACTGTTTGTATGTTTTACGTTTTGTTCCTTTTTTTCTCTCTTTTTTAAATCTTATTTTTTACATTATTATTACGTGTGTGCTGCATTTATGCGAATAAAGATATATATATATA
>Ga0209780_1002473_pt1 | contig 13160 bp, 5 predicted proteins | sample WorMetexBAHAMAS2_FD_187384 | JGI IMG/M metagenome (GOLD analysis project Ga0209780, IMG submission 187384) | Marine gutless worms symbiont microbial communities from Max Planck institute for Marine Microbiology, Germany - Inanidrilus exumae... | ecosystem: Host-associated > Annelida > Digestive... | reverse complement strand
TAAAACTATGACTAAAATTAACATTTTCGACTAAAATAAAATAAAAATGATGGCAAATATTAGTCGACTATATAAAAACTATGACTAAAATGAAATGGCTGACTAAAAAAACACTGGTCTATACCAAATTTTGAACTGTCTGGCTTAACCAGTTCCAAAGATTGGATGAGGCCTGACATTTACATATGGATTACATGATACTGTCCATGCCATGTTTGGGTGTTTGTTGTCCATATGCTAGAATTTGTTGTGAATTTGTGGTCAACCTTGTAGTAAATTTGAATACTCCATCTCTCCCTCTTCCAAAAATTGGGAGGATGACCCAAAATATAGATGTTCTTTCAAAGATGGCAGTATATTGGTCAAAAGTCACAAATTTTTCCTGCACATTTTGTCGCTCCACTTGGGGATTCACCCATTTGGAATGTCATCAAGACATTTGGCATCAGAAAATGTAAGAGTCCATAGACCACCTTGAAGCATTGTTTGCATGGTGATTCACGAGGCCATTTTGATACTGTTGTGTGATGGATAGACACAAACAACAGTCCATAGCATATACTGCATTAGCTTAGTGTCGCATGGAAAAAATTGGTAAGGTCTACGCCGTGAGTAAGCATCTAAACTAGGTAACGTAGTTTAATTCTCATTTTATTTAATACTTAAGAACCATACTGTACATATAAAGTACTAATGAACAGGTAAATAGTTTACTTGATAATTACTGTATTACATCAGATTTTGGCTGAAAATAAATGAAACCAAACATCTTTTTAAGCCAAAAGCAAGATGCAGTTGAAGATGGCATACTTTGTCACTGGTGCTGCCACTTGACAAACTCCACCAAACAACGTTGTCTGACATCCAACTGGTTCACCTTGAGAACTGGACAAAACTTGCACATCAGCTTTGACTCCACATCCACAAAAATGCCAGAACATAATGTAGTGAATTGCCGTCAGAAGAGGACCGAGCCACATCTACAGGTATCATGTAGAGAGAATTTGATGAAATTTGGACGTGTGGTTATTGATTAACACAGCTTAATAATGAAAATTACAATAATGAGGGTGCAGATGTGATGGATGACGTGCCTTGGTACTCACAATTATGCCCTTTAAAAGTCTAACTTTTATGTTCAGGAACTAAAATGATTGGATTATACTGGCCTCATGGTGTGCTATTGCACACGACTGCTCATCTAAGCCACAACTTACATCAGTTCTGGGGAGTTGCGTACTATCCGTAAACTTTGTCAGAGTAAACACAGTTGATAATGCGGTTTCAGCTAACAGCTTTTTACTTCACCCTAGTAGAAGTGCAAAGTATTGCAATCTCTGTCTGTCTGTCTGTTCACATGTCAAAAAACATCCAGATTTCATCCAATTTTCTGTAAATGTTACTTGTGGCTGTGGCTCAGCCCTCCTGTGACAACAGTGCAAATTTACTTTTGGTTTTGGAGATGACATCATGTCATACATAATGGAGTGAATGGGCCACATCATCTCTGTCAAAGTCGTGTATAGTCGTGCAAAGACGTGTATATTTTGTCCAGTTCACCAGGTAGCGACACTGGGGCAAAAACTGCATCTTGTTGGGACATGGTTGAGTTTTTTGTCAAGCATTTTGAAGAATTCTGTTTACAAACAATAAAAGCAGGCTACTCCGGTACATACAAGCAATTGGCAGAAGTGTGGTAAGATACTGAATATGTGGTCAAATAATTTTGCCAAAAGGCTGCATCACTGTCTTGTCACCCCTCACATTGGCGAATGGATTCGTCTGTTCTTGACCCCCATCTAATACGTGTGTTAGTCCCCCAAATGGCATCGCGATTGGTTCAGTTATTGTGTGCACCACAGCAAAGACTCTTAAGTTCTTTTCAGTGGGCCGGAAAACCACAAATTATACCTTCCCTTGACGGATCTGGACCCCATCTAATACATGATTCCTTGGGCCCACCCGAGTCAGCCACCCAAACGGCATCTCGATATGGTTCAGCCATTTTTACAAGTCTCACGCATGTGACCAACAGACATACACACACAGACAGACTGACCACGATACTCAGTCTGCAGCAATAGCCTGCATCTTATGCAGTGCATTACATATGTGATGCAGCCTAAAAATTGAATAGTAGTACAGTGTATGTTGGAGCTGTGAAATGTGGTTATCTGTTGACAATGTCTATGTTAACTGTACAGGTTGGAGAGGTACTTCTGCCCAAGTCGTCAGTGAGAGGTGCTGTTGTGAACGCCAGCGCGATAATCATGTCGTTCATTGGAGTTGGCTTGTCAATGTTCAGCCTGTCCAGATTGCAGAATTCATCTGAACGTCGTGAATTAATCACTGATGTCTTGAAGTGACCTACAAGTGTCCGACGCTGTGTTTATAGTCCACCGCCCATGTTACAAAGACGTTGAATGACAGATTGCTTCTGTTTGTTTCGTTCCAATGCATTATGATGTACATCTTTATTTCTTGTACAAATGTTTGCAGTATTTTATTTATGTCACCAGGACGGTAATCACGGTATGCATCTACCCTAGAGCATGTAGTCGTCGTCGTTGTCGCGTGATGATCTGCATTTTTCGTTGGAGTCAGCAGACTCTCGTCTGTGATGACATACAGTGCCGTCTTCAGTGATGTACCGACCTTGATATCTGCTCATTAAACTAGCATTGCAGCATTTTTCGCATCTTGATTTGTAATTGTGATGGTAAATGTCTGTTTGACAGTGACATTGCAACAATGTTTTTAATCTTGTTAATTGTCTGTAGGAAATTATCAGTTAACATTTTGATGTGGCGGAAATGTACAGCTGTTGTACATAAACGACTGTACAAAGTGTCCAGTGAAAGAATAGTATTAGGCACATGAATCCATGTTGTTCTTTACGGTCTGAATGTTGAATACATTTTGTACTTACGTTGCATATGTGTGGAGTTTCAGAACAGTGCATTAATTGATTCCTACGTGTACGGTAGTTGTCATCGTGAACTTCTGCTAGCAGTGTCATGTAACGGTTACTGCTTTGGCTTGCCATTTCCAACGTAAACAGTGCAGTCTCTCTTGTCACAGGTGGATCAGCAAAGGATGGAATCCAGCACTTTTCCCTGGTTAGCACAAGGTATTCAAGTTTCATTCAGTGCTTTGACAAATTGACACCATTCACTGGGCAGCGAGAAGTTCATCCGGCCCATAACAACCTGTTGTAATTATCCTAGAGTTTTTATCTGGTGGATCAAGCCCTTAACTAGAGTAAGTTGGAATAGGTTATGCAAAAACTAAGAGATATACACATCAGTTAGCATTAATTCTGTATAAAGGCCTGCAGCCGAAGTACACACCATACAAGAAACTGCAATACTAGTGAATTGACAACCTGACCTTACAAAAGGTGTCACCGTAACGGGATGTAATACTACTGGCCCACCATGCTGTGTTACCGTGGAGCTATAATTAGACTAGAGGCGGCATGATGTCATCGCCTGGCCTGCACGGGTGAAGGCGCCTGGCACCCGCCGTGGAGTGCTACAGACGACAGAGCAAAACAATACTGGCCCCCCCTAAACTGTGTGTAGGCATGCCAGTAATGAAGGTTGAATAAGAGGTCTGAAGTAGACTAAGTGGGATATGTGTCGCAAATTAACAGTTTACAAAAGTTTGTCCTGTGTTACCAGTATTTTATAGCTCTACTTGACAGCTGTAAGAAGCAAAATATTTAGACGAATGACCAGAACATGTGGGATTCAAGATTCATCAAGCGTCAAACACGTTGTTTACAGTCAGTATAATGCTGAGTTTACAACTGCCACAATACAAGTGCTTGAACGTACGAAATTTGCAAACTACTGTGGTGTTCATATTCATTTCAAAGAGCCTATAATGGAATTACTGTACAGGGCAATAAGCTGTTACGCGTTCGCTATAACTCCGCCGAAAGTGAACGGATTTGGATGAAATCTGGAGCACTGTACATTGTTGCGGCTGGCCCCGGCAGATTTTGGGCGCGATCCCGTGCAGTAGCGACAGTTTGAGAGGCAGCCAAATTTTTTTTGTCCTGTAAATAACGCGAATTCGCCAATTTCCTGTCGGACAATTTTTACGACATTTGAACACAACGTTGATCAGTGTCGCCGTGTAAACGTTCGGAACAGAATTATGAAAATTGTACCATAAGGGTTCGTTTTCCAAAAAGATGCAAAATTGCTCAACATTTCCGAGTCTTGCGATTTCAGGCCGCCATAACTCCTAAATCACAATCGCACAAAGCTAACTACCAAAATAGCCCTCTGTGGGATGTCTAGTTCCCATTTTTACCGTTAGCATCAATTTAAAATCATGTCTTCAAGCCTATATTGCAGTGTTTCCAGAAACATTGCAACCCGTCTAGTTTACTTCTGGAGATGCAGCTGAAAAATGCTGTTGAATTGCTCTGTCAGCAGTATGTCTAGGTTACAACACTGTCTGGAGTGGAATATGTGAGTGTAACGAGCATATGCCGTTCCAGACAGTGTTGTAACCTGCTTATTTCATGACCTACATACTAGGTCTCTGAGTTGGACGCACAGTCACTAGGCAAGGGTTGATAATGCTTGGCTGATGGCTGGACCAGTGTCTGCGTGCAGGCCTCATCATACAGCCAAATGAAGACTATAGAGGTTACAAGGCTACAGAGATTGAAACGTTGAAATGTATGCAGTAGTGAGAGCTAACTTTAATGTAAATGTTAATGTTTATTCGGAAATTTAAGATGCAGAGACCTTGTACAATAGTAGATTTTGCAGCAGTCAATGCAGTGTAATGTTTAGTCAGAGATATAGTATTCATTTTAGTGTCTCGAGTGAAATAACAGGTCGCAACTGGCTGTACACAGACAACAGTGACCGACTAATGTCACAAACACGTTCACTCAGGATGGCTACAGTTCAGTGAATATCACCAGGAACAAACACGCGAAGATCTAAATGCAAACGTGTTTGTGACAGTTGTCGTTCTGTAGTTATCTGCAGTGCCATACGACCCGTTATCCACTCCAGACGCAATGGTAGACAAGAAGACCGGTAAAGTAGGTCATGACATAAGATAATCATTCAAGTGTCCATGTTTGGTCAGTTTCTACAACTATACTTACACAGCGAGGACAACAGTGCTAGGTTGGTCGGTTGATTTAATGGTGCCCTTATGATCAACTTATGGCAGCTTGGGTGTACATGTACTCTGGCTAGTACATGTAATCTGTCCGTCAGCGCCTCTGGAGTCTGATATACTGGCGCTATACAAGCTAGCTTATTATTATTATGTTCTTGACTGATATTTTGGTGAATTCCACAATGTTTTCTTGCAAATCAAATGATTGAAGATTAGGAATATATTTATGCTGAGAACGGAGTGCAGAGTCAGTATTGGTCACTGTGTGAAATGACAGTATTTCGAGATTGTGCAAATAACATCAGCAACTTTTCATTAGTATTTAATCACATACAAGAAGACATGTGAAGCAAGTCATACAAGTCACAAATAACAAAGATGTGACTCTGAAAGACTGCAAACAGCGCCAGCAACTTTGTGAGACAACAATAACGCTTCAAACAAACGAATGTTACTCAAGAACCATCACAGCCATGGCATGATGCAAAAAGCACTGAAACTAAGCGTTCCACATGTTAATCACGGGAATATGAGCAGGCATTCATTTCAAACTGACCAATACTGCAAATTCTGTTGAATTGCTAATGCGTAAAAATTAAAAGCAATGAAAACAAGTGGCAGATTCAAAGGCAGGGTGGACTGGGTGGCCTCCTACCCCTTTTCTATGCACCTGTAAACCATTGGCTATCAGGTCGGTCAGGAGATTTAACGTTCCCTTTCGGCACAAAACAGGCTATGACGGGTGTAGATTTAGTTCAGCTAGATTAAGGATGGCCAATGATGCAGTAACCGACCTCATTGCCCTTTTGTTCACCGATGACCCAAAATGGAAAACAATAGGGGCGGCTCATTTAAGTAATTATGCTAGCACCTACAGCAGGGTGGAAACTAACCAACCACCACAAGACCTATTTATCAGTTCAATTTGATATCTTGTGTATGCATTGCTGTTCTTCAGTTCCTATAATATATTAGTGCCTAACGACTCTTGTTGTATAATATCTTTTCTATGTTGGTCTGACTTTGGAATGCTTCTCTTGGGTAAAACCCAAAAGAAGCATCCGGGGGACCTCCCATCCATGGTACCAGACCTATCCCCTCCACACCCCATCAGCTATCAGACAAGCAATACTGTTTAGCTTCTTGGGTCTCCATTTTGGACTGCTGTTTTGGGGAGGAGGGAGCTTTTGCCCCATTAATTGCCCATCAGGGATACCGTTCCTGGACCATGCTGTGGCGCGACCCCAGACTCCTCAGTACTCCTTCCCTTTATTTTGAAAATGCTGTGTCCACCACTGAATGAAAACAATGAGTTGATGTGTGCAACAGAGACAGCAAAGCGTGGAGCACAAGATATAAAACATGGACTGTTTGCTCTCTGAGCTAGAGTGGAATGCATTAAAATTGATATGCTGCACAAGATTTATGTTCTAGACTAAGTCCTGAATTTAACAACCACAGAATATTTCTGGTTTGTGACTTGGAATGAACTATCAAAATAACACCATGAGACCCAACTGACATGCTGGCATTAACCATACTACACACGGACAATCTTAGACTTGAATATGACTCACAAACACACTTTCAACAATCAGAATATACACAAAAAACTTATCTCACAGAGGTAATTGTAATAAATACACAACTGCAGAGTCTTATGCGAATAGAATTCTATAAACCAAATACAAGTGAATGTGCTGAAGCACTTTTTGCGATATGACATTTCCATTAGGTTAAACAAACTGGCACATGTACACACAAACACCGCTGAATTAACACTGACCAACGACATTAGCTTTCTTGAATGTAATGTGTCACTGATGGCACATGATGAGCGAGTTGGTTTTTACAATTTTAACTTTTTTCAACACTGCATATTAAATTTTGCACCACTATGTATGCTAATAAACCAAATGTCCAGAACTTACGGTCAAATATTCTGAAAATACAGAACAAAGACGAAACGTTCTAGTTTGTTTCATCAAGACCAGGCGAAGGGTTGAAGGGATATTTGACTGAGCTAACAGCAATGACAAGCATTCAGTGTTCACTCAATTAATACACACAGACACAGTTTTCATGGCTATTTTCCTGTCAGGTTGGTTGGTTAGGAATTTTTAGGATTTAGCAGTACTTTTAACACAATCTAGGTTGTATCGTGACTTAAGGGTTATAATTTATCAAATCTATACTTTTGATTACATCTATAATATTTTTGCAAGTTCAATGTTTAAAACGTTCAATGGTATTAGTACGAATGTCGAGACATTTTACACGAGAACCTTGGTTAGCCCGTTACTATGTTGTTAGTTGCTCTGAAACAAAAACATGGGATGGTCCAGATTTCTTTACAGGACAGATACCCTTTACATCACCCAAACAACTCGTTCAATTGCATTGTACTGAACACATAAATTAGGACATTAGCACGAAAGAAGTGAATTTGGTACCATAATACCACATAACTATAGAATTAAAAGCTATACCCAAATACACACCAAGTATCAAGTCAGCAATCAGTAACATTAAAACCCTGAACTTCTCTGCATACTAAACACTACTATTAATAACTAGAGCACCATTCCAAAGCAGGCAATGCATGTGACTCAATATGTTTAAAAGTCCCACAAAGTTTCATGTATTATCTACGATTTCTGTAGCAAAGTGTTTAAAATATACATGAAGCTGATCATATATTTTACTGCCAGTCCAAAACTCCAAACAAAGACAAACATAAAAATTCGCCAATGAACAATATGAACCAACAAAGATTACAAATCTTCACAGCTGTAACCATTATGCAGAATAAAAACACAGGATTGCACAACTAACTCATATTATTGAAAAAAATCATTACAGCATCAAAAAAACATGTAAATGAATAAAGATGAATAAAGAACCTAATTACCTGTGAACAATGCATTTCCAGTAAGTCAAAAACAAATCAGGAGATAACTAATTTTCACCAATTTTGTTTAAAAAATTAAGACATAAAATGCAAAAAAGTAGCCCCGTACGAGACTGGCGGTCAACTCTTCATAACTGACATTTCTGCCAACTTCAAAGTCAGGTGACACAAAAACTAAGAAAAATTTCAAAAATCCGGCCCGATCAAATTTAGATATTGTGCCCTAGTTTAAGAATCAGTGGTCAGCTGCCATTGTAAATGGCAGAGAAGATAGCTTTTAAAAATGGAAGATTTTCCAACATTCAGGGCTTGTGACTTTGACCTTGGATCTGGTCATACTGCATACAGTCATGCATCACTCATTGACCTCTATCTACATGCCAAATTTCACTGTAATTGAAGAAACTCTTTTTGTGGACAGACAGATGTACGTACTGACGGACAGACATTTCAGACCGGCTTTATTAGGTCGATTCAGAAGAGTTGACCTAAAAAAGTTCAAAATCTGACGATCACATAACAAGGAAACATATCAAATAGAAACAGTAAAAACAAAAATGCCTCATTCTGGTAAAATTAACAGCACAATAACCTACTCTGCTGGCAGGACAGCTGCAACGTAAATGCACCCTGTTATATCACATCTTATAATGAATTCAAACTCAAACACGATGTTCAAGTTAACGTTATGCTAACGATGACTCCTTGCTCACTTCCACAACTTGATTCCTCTGCAACAGAAAATCAAATATTCCACGGTAAATCAAACAGTCAAAATAGCAATATTTGCAATAATCAAAACTGTCCTACGGTACACCCACATACTCGACTTGCCCATATAGCTCAGTGGTCAACACACTCTGGCACCACGTGCAGTGCAGCGTGATGCACCCCAGGAGCCGAGTTCAAAACTCAGTTCAAGTGAGTCCGCTTGCCACCAAAGAATTATTTCAAATAATTCCTACGCACATGATGAACAGGGGGATAATCCCGGGCAGGAAAAGAGGGTTCGACAGTGTCCTTTATAATCTGTGACTGTTGCTGACACACTTGATTACAGGGTTCCCACGCATCCTTGAAAGTCCTTGAATTTTTTTCCTTTAAATTCAAGGCCTTGAAAGTACTTGAAAAGAGGACAGGTGCTTGAAAGTCCTTAAATTTCATTACACAGGTCCTTGAAAGTCCTTGAATTCACCATGACGTAAATAGTTTGTAACTGAACATTGTTGTTGTCAAGTTTCTTGTCTACATGGACTTTCAGTCTGCCAGGTGTGTTGCTTGAATCAACATTTGCTAAGTAATATCATGTTTTATTACCTTGTTACTGTACCATCATCACATAAATAACCATTAAATATTGCTGTACTACTGTGCATGCTGTAAACATCCACGGAGAATTGGTTCTTGAAACTGAAATTTGTGGGTCCTTGAAAGTCCTTGAATTTCAATATCAAAAGATAGTGGGAACCCTGTGATCAGCAGCGTCAATGTTGTTAGCCGTGCCGGTGTGTCTGAAGCTGAAAGGCGTGGCTGGCCACTGGCTGGTGCAACACACAGCACCAGTCAGGGCTAAGCCAGACGGTAGGCCACATCTAGAGGGGGCGAGCTATAGATACCCGACAAGCTGCCTCACTTCCTACATATCCCTCCTCCACCCTACACGTCACGCATACACTAGCACACACCTATCAATTCCACTCCTGTGCCTAGGCTAGTGCACTGGACCACTATGAGGCCTCAGTGCTGAGGTCCAAAGCAGGCTGGACCTCTACCCACAATAACAAACACATTCTAATATCAAATCCACTAAAACTAATAAATATGACACAGACAGATTGAAAACGTTTTTTTCTGAAATATCTGCTACCAAACACGACAGTTCAAGAACAATGTTATAATATGAAACAATATTTCTAATTAAGCTCGATATTATATTACAATTGACAGCCACTTTACAGCCCATTATACAGATCAGCCTGCCTGTGTTAACCAGCAACCCCAGTTGAAAACTGGACAAGTTTGTTGCAGCAAAGTTTTATTGCTCTTAAGCCACTGGTGAGCGCAGTTTATGCAGTCAGCACATTTGGATTAGGGATATGACACCAAGTCCATTCACTGGTGCTATCTACACCATCTCTGTACAATATTATACCTTGTAATAATCCAGTTTTTAATGAACATTAAATGTGACAAAGCAGCCACAAAGAAAATAGTTGTGCATTAATATTTATGTGTGCCTGTTTAGTGTTTGGAAACAAAACAATACAACGTAGACAGTGCTTTCTGCAAGTTATCTGAAGGAAGTGCAAAGCTTCAACTGCCAGAAGTCAGTCACACAAATAACCTACAAAGTATTATATTGACAATAAAATTTCAACTGCTTAACATTAAAGGAGACGAACCAACGCATTCTGCAGCACTTCTACAGTAGTGCACTGCAGTTCACTTAACATCTGCAGTCTCTCAACTTCAAGTTTGAGCACAACATTCTCCTACAATGTACACATCATGAATGAACATGCAACAGGCGCCATATTGGTAAACAGTATGATACAAAACAAAGCACAAATATTTAAACTGCAGTAAAACAAGTACCTTAGTGGGGACTGACCTCTATCCACACATGCCTATCCTACGTCCACAAGCCGCGTGATTTCACGAACAGAGCATCTCAAGCACAGCGTGTGACACGCGCGCTCACTGAACTATAAATAGAACATCGCTCCGACGTCATTCAGCCTAGGCCTGCAGGCTAGGCTATACTCCAATTCGTCCAATTTTTGGCTTCTGGGGCAGCAAAGTTCCATAAAATGGGAGATTCCCTGCCCAGGAGGCCGATGAACCACCATGGAAAAATTTAATGCCGCAAGCTTTATCCTCGGCGGCGAAATCAGTAACCGTACTAATAAACAGAAAACACACAAACAGTAACCGACATATCCACAACTTGCCTATCGGCATGTGTGGATAACAACTGACAGCATCCAGCTTAATTGACTGTACATAATCAAATTAACATGGCCTTTGTAAGCAACATAACTATGTATCTCCATAAAGGTAACTAGTAGCTACAAGAAGCTCTGCTACTGCAGAGGGACCGTACGACATGCTGTGCTAGTAAATTGGTGCTACATTTCCGAGGTACGGGAGTCAGAAAGGTTTCAAACAGCAAATGTGACCTTCAAGGTCATTCAAGGGTATTAGGCAATGGTGCCACTCGATAGGCCACATACGATTTCCTATTAGTGTTCCATTGCAACTATGTCTCTATCTGTCTCTATCTTGCACCGATAACGAGATATTATCACTTATTTCCCAAAATTTAAAGAAATCACGTGACACATCACACGTCCCTTTTGAGGATAATATATCACGCATGCACAAGCACTCCTGTGTATCAATCAGCAAACTAAATTTTAAGTGCCTAGCTTCACCATTTCCAAAGATATGACTTAAGCAAAATGCGATAGTGAAATGCGATATCAGGCTGCAGAGCCCACGACCGGCCATCGATCGACAGCATAACCTCCCACCCATCCAGCCGGCTGCAGCTGCTGCAGTCCGTGAATGTCTTTCCACTCAGTACACCAGACTAGAGCAACAATCAACGTTAATAAAACCGGCCAGAGTACAGAACGTAACAGAAGCACAAACAAGACCGACAGATTTACGCTTGTTGTGGAGCAACTGATTAACAATTCACGATCAATCCATGAGGCGACGATTACCGACTACTTCTCAGTGCATAGGACTAGGCTTACAGAAGCACTGAATGCACTAACTTAATGCACGTTTTCACCGATTTCTTCTAACATGATAGTTTACTTTTTTTAACAAGCAGGAGCAGCGTACTAAGTTGCATTCATTTATAAATAGCACGAGTTACTGGTCTGCATTACGTATGGTTGTCATCGTCTATTGTTTGGTGGTGCTGAGGCAGGTGCACTAGCGGATGGGTTTAAGAGACCGACACGACCACCATTCAGTGATGACATGTGCTAATATCGAACTTCGGATATATCGAACATATCTTTCCTGTCCCTCAGACTTGGATATAACAAGATCTGATTGCAAGAAGAGCTATTAGTATTTAGCATCTGCATCAACCACAGTCAATGTTTATACACTGACTGAGATTAACTTCAGCATATACGTACTCATATTTGACATGCAAATTTTATTCATTTTGTAAACAGTGTATTTGAATCCTAGATCAAAAAATCACACACATTACCTGTCTCAGCTGTTCCAGTTCATCAACAAAAGGCACTGATAGAAAACAGCAGTCTGCCACAGGTGTCACTGGTTCACTTTCCATCTAGTTTTAACAAATTCATAAACCAAGTCTTATCATCATCTCGCAAACAACTCGAGACTAAATAAAATTGGTTTCACTGTTCACATTGTAGCAACATTCAAATTGTGACAATTTTCCTCAACATTTTAGCAAAACATTTTATCTCCATTTACCTAGCATGAGCAACAAGCATAAAATAGTGAGCATCTGTGCCACAAATAACGTATTTCAATATTCATATACGATCAGCTCTGCTTCTTCATATGTCACTCCATGTTTTATATTTAGCCATCTCAGAGGAACCAGGGTTTAAAGTCACAACGGACATATAATACTAAATCTAAACAAACACATAAAAAGAAATCTAAAGCTAAACCAAAATGCAAATTTAGGACCCATTCACGTGTGTGATTCACTGTGCACAACTGTCATAATGCAACACAGCACAGAATGGTTCAGATTACAGATTATTTTCTCTTCTAACCTCCAGACAATCATCATAGCTCAGATGCTGTCTATTAGAAGGGAGGGGGCAACGAAGCGCATAGTGACTCTTTTGAATTTATATGCACTATACAAATAACTCTTATGTATGTAATGATGTATGTATGTAACGCTGATGACGCACGACTGATGTAAACATCACTGGCCAGCAGTACGTAAGAATGACAGACAAATTACTGAAAAACTATTGGCAAACATTCGTTCCACACAGGGGACTAATAAAACCTACTTCTGATCGGTCTTGCCTCTCGATTTTTTGGCCAGCAGCCATCTAGGGGGAGGGCGATCCCGCCC